>ERZ761602.1006-NODE-1006-length-54897-cov-6.766657_pt1 | contig 54897 bp, 35 predicted proteins | sample MGYA00512165_ERZ761602 | MGnify/ENA primary metagenome ERZ761602 (study PRJEB28899, sample SAMN02445085) | bioreactor sludge metagenome | biome: EBPR sludge; isolation source: Thorneside wastewater treatment plant | place: Australia: Brisbane, Thorneside... | reverse complement strand
CTAGTAGATGTCCTTGGCCGTATTCCAGACGTTGAACTTGCCCGTCGGCGTCAGCACCCAGTCCCCGGTGATTTCCGCCTTCAGCTTCAGCGTCTTGTCGTCGTACACGAGGATGGCTGTGGGCTGGTCCTTCTTGCCCCACACCGCCACCCAGACTTCGTTGCCGTCCTTGTTGTATTCAGGATGAACGACGCGCGTCCCGTTGCGCCACTTCTCCGGAATCTCGATAGTCTGCCTCACTTCGAGCGTCTTCTTGTCCAGCACGAAGAGAGACGTGGCCAGCTTCGGATCGTTGTGCAGCGGACGGTCGCACCAGATGTTGTCAGAGTTCGGGTGCGTCTTGATGAACAGGTTGCCGCCGCCATCGCCCGGGAGCTGGGATACCTTGGCCACCTTCCAGGCATACTGCTTGTAGTTGTCAGGGTCCGTGCCAATGAAGCTGATGTGGTTGCTTCCGATGTGGCCCGTGGCCCATAGCGGTCCGTACTTCTCATGCACCAGGTTGGCGCCGCGGCCGGGGTGAGGCTTGATGCCCTCAGTCAGGGGAATGCCGACCAGCTTTTTGTCCACCGTGTCCACGATGGCGACCTTGTTCTTGGCGTTGGCCGCCACGAGGAAGTAGCGCTTGCTGCCGTCCCAGCCCCCGTCGTGCAGGGCGGTATCGGCCTCGATCTTGGTGATCTTGAGGGCGTCGATGTTGGAGTAATCGACAAGCCAGATCATGCCCGCTTCCTTCACGTTCACCACCCAGGTCGGGTCGTGGTGCGAGGAAACGATGGAGGCGACGCGGGCCTCTTCCTTGTATTCGACGGCGATCTTGCCATCGGGCAGGATGTCGTGGGTGTAGTCGCTGGTGCGGTGCATCTTCAGCGGCTCCAGCGTCAGACCGTCCAGAATCACCATCGCCGGGGGCCAGTAGCCGCCCACCACCAGGTACTTGTCCTCAAAGCCCTTGTACTTCGAAGAATCCACACTGCGAGCGTCGCTGCCGATCTTGCATTCGGCCACCGTGGCGGGCTTCTCCATCCACAGGTCAATGATGGTCACCTTGCCGTCGCGGCCGATGGTGTAGAAGTAGCGGCCTGTGGCCGACGTGCGCAGAATGTGGACGGCAAAGCCGCTGTCCACAATGCTGACAAGTTCCTTCTTGTCGCCGTCGATGATGGCCACCTTGCCGACGTCACGCAGAATCACCCCCATGTAATTTTCCCAGTTGCGGCCGGCGGGCGGCTGCGTGGGACGCTTGTCCATGGGAACCTGAACTTTCCACGAAGCGCGGATGTCGGCCAGCGTGGGCTCTGGCGGCTTGGGCGGCTCCACCTGGATGTAGCGGGCCATCAGGTTGGCTTCCGCTTTCGTCAGCACACCCTGCTTGCCCCAGTCCGGCATGCCGCCGGGGGTGCCGTTGAAGATGATGGTTTCAAGGTACGCCGTCCCCATCTTCTTGGTCACTTCCGGCGTCAGCTTCTTGCCAGTCGCGCCCTGGCGCAGGACGCCGTGGCAGCCCGCGCAGCGGTCAAAGTAGATGTCCTTGGCCTTTTCCATCTCCGCCGGAGTGCAAAGCTCTCCCCCGGCAGGGGCTCCCGGCCCACCCTGGCCCTCGGGCGCGCCGTTGGTCGACGCCGTCGTGTTGCCGGCATTACCCCGCGCCGGCGGAGGCCCGCAGCCGGCGGCCAGCGCCAGCATCAGGCTCAAGGCGGCCAGCAGGCCCGGCAGCCAGGCCGATCTCAGTGCTCGAATCGTCATGATGTTCCCCTCGCGAAATGCGAGCCCAGTGCTCGCGCCTTGCAAGCGCAAGCTTCAGGCCAAAACGCGATTGACGATTTGGGCAAAAGTCGAACGAGCGTTCAAAACAGGCCGTCTGAAAAGCCCGTTTGGCGCGGCTGTACGTTGCCAGCTTCGCAATAAACCCCAAGTGACTGGTGTGCCTGGGAAATAGTCCCCGGTGGCGTTTTCAGGTGACGGTGACCACCAGCCCGTTGCAGGGCTTGGTGCCCACGCGTCGGTAGCTGTGGGCAACCGTGGCATCAAAGTAGACCGTGTCTCCCGCCTCCAGCACGGTTTCGCTGCTGCGGTAAGTCAGGCCCAGTTTGCCCTCTATAACGTAGATGAACTCCACGCCGGCGTGCGTGTGCGCTTCGGCCTGGCTTGGCTCAATGGGTTGCCACTCGGCCCAGAACGCGTTGAGGCGGCGCTCAAGAGCCGCAAAATCGAGTGACTCGAAGTTGTAGGCGCTGTCCTTGCCGTCCAGCTTCTCCGGAAAGCGCTTGCGCTCGCCCTTGCGCACGACCGCAAACGTGTGCTTCTTGCGATCGTCACTGAAGAAGTACTCCAGCCCCACCGAAAACACGAGCGCAATCCTCATCAGCGTGGGCAAGGTGGGAATCAGTTTGCCGCGCTCAATCTTGGAGAGCAGGGCCGGGGATAGGCTGGTGTGGGCGGCGAGTTCCACCAGGCGCATATTGCGGTTGAGCCTCAACTCGCGGACCTTTGCGCCGATCTCGTACTGCCCCAGTTCCTTCTCAAGAGTCTCAGAGAGCATGTCTTCCTCTTTCCCCCAAGAGGGCGGCCGGCCGTGGCCTCGCCGCGCCATCGGGGCCATTGTAACCCGCGATTTGACTACCGCTCACACAAATCTGCACTGGATGAAAAATTTGCCTTGCACGAACATTTTTTTGCGTTATAGTAAACTAAGTCGAGCGGCAGGAAGCCGCTCAAAGGCGGCCGCGGGGTGCATCGGCGCATGGTGCGGCGGGCACAGGACCCCGGAGATGCCCCCCTCAGGGGTCACCCGCGGCCGCCGAACGGGCCAAGCAAGGAGCAAGTCATGAAGACCTTCAAGAAACTCGGCGTGCTGGGCCTGCTGGCCCCCGCGCTGTTCATGGTGGGCTGCGGCACCCTTCTCTCGGAAAAGATAGAGAGCCGCAGCCACGGTGTTGACGTGTCAAGTGAAGAGAAGCTGGTCTACCGCGTTTACCTGCCGCCGGGCTATGAGTCCGAGCCCTCCCGCACCTACCCCGTGCTGGTCTGGTTCCATGGCGGCGGCGGCAACGAAAAGACCTGGGGCAAGGTGGGCGGCATCGGAGAACAGCTCGTGGAGCCCATGAAGACGGGAGAGATGGACCCCTTCATCGTGGTCAGCCCCACCCCCGGCGAGTTCGAGGTTTATCGCGACGGCATGGAAAGGGCCCTCTTCGAGAAAGTCCTGCCCCGCGTCAATCGTGAGTACCGCACCAATGGCGTCACCGTGGCCTTTGGTCATTCCATGGGCGGCCTCAACGCCCTGATTGTCAGCCTGCGCAACCCCCTGCACTTCAACGCCGTGGCCGTCGCCAGCCCCTTCACCTTCGACACGTCTCCCTATGACTGCGAGATGGCCATTGCCGCCTTCGAGAAGCAGTTTGGCGGCGGCTGGGCCAACGTCTACCGCAGCGCCATCAAGGGCAAATTCCCCGATCGCGAAAGATTCGAAGCCGTGGATCCCTTCACCCAGATCCGGCGCAGCGCGGCCCAGCCCTTTCCCATCCTCCTGACCAGCGGCACCCGCGACAGCTTTGGCCTCTTCCCCCACAACAAGCGCCTGCACGAGACCATGGCAAGCGCCGGCATAGAACACGAGTGGATCGTCCAGGAGAACGTGGGCCACGGCACCGTGCAAAAACCGGAGATTTACCTGTGGATGAGCAGGCAGGCGCGCGAAGCCCAGGAACGCCAGGCGGCCACCAGCGCCGGCGGCGGCGGGCGCTGATTGTCAGAAGGCCCGGCCGGTCTGCCGGCTGGGCCTTTATTCGGAGGTTTCACCATGCCGCAGTTCGTCAAGAAAACCCTGATTCCGGCTCCTCCCGAAGAGGTGTTCCGCTGGCACGCCCGGCCCGGCGCGCTGGAGCGTCTGTCGCCTCCTTGGGACAGCGTGAAGTTGCTGGAACGCCGCGGGGGCCTGGAACCCGGCTCCCGGGTCACACTCAGCGTCGGCGCGGGCCCCCTGTCGCGCACCTGGGTGGCCGAGCACGGACCCATGAGCGCGGGGCGCATGTTCAGCGACCGCCAGCTTTCCGGCCCCTTCGCTCACTGGGATCATGTCCATCGCTTCGAGCCCTCCGGCGATGGCTGCATGCTTGAAGACCGCATCGAATATGAACTGCCTTTTGGCATCATCGGGCGCGCCCTGGGCTCGGGGTTCGTCCGGCGCAAACTGGAAAGCGCCTTTGAATACCGCCACCGGGTGACCGCATCCGACATTGCGGCCCACCTCCGCTGTGAAGGAGACAAAACCATGCGCATACTCATTACCGGCGCCAGCGGACTGGTGGGCACCGAACTCAAGAACTTCCTCACCGCCGGAGGCCACGAAGTCAAAACCCTAGGGCGCGGCGCCAGTGCGGACATCCAGTGGAACATCGAGCGCGGCCAGCTCGACGCCGACTCGCTCGAGGGCTTCGACGCCGTGGTGCATCTCGCGGGCGCCAACGTCGGTGAACGCTGGACGAAAAAGCACCGCGAGTCCATCCTTGAAAGCCGCGTGCAGGGCACGGCGCTGCTGTGCCGCGCCCTGGCCAAACTGAAGAAGAAGCCGCAGGTGCTTGTCTGCGCCTCGGCCGTCGGCATCTATGGTGACCGCGGGGACGAGGAGTTGGACGAGCACTCCAGCCACGGTCAGGGGTTTCTGGCTTCCGTCTGCCGCTCCTGGGAGTCCTCCTGCCAGAGCGCGATTGAGGCCGGCATTCGGGTCGTAAATGCCAGGTTCGGCATCGTGCTGAGCCCGCGCGGCGGCGCCCTGAAGAAGCTGCTGCTGCCCTTCAAGCTCGGCCTTGGCACCAACCTGGGCAGTGGCCGCCAGTTCATGAGCTGGGTCAGCATCGACGACGCCATTGGCGCAATTCACCACGCGCTGGTTACCCCGACACTGAGCGGACCCGTGAACGTGACTGCTCCGGCCCCCGTTACCAACCGCGAGTTCACCCGCACCCTGGGGCGCGTACTTTTCCGGCCCGTGCTCTGGTTCCTGCCCTGGGCCGCCACGGCCCTGCCCCTGATGCTCATCATGGGCGAGATGGCGCAAGAAATGCTGCTGGGCGGCTCCAGGGTTCTTCCGCGAAAGCTGGAGACCTCCGGCTACAAGTTCCGCCACCCGACACTGGAAAGCGCCCTGCGCCATGTGCTGGGCCGTCGCGGACGCGTGGACGTCCCTGCCACCGTGATGGCCTGATGCGTATCGCCGTCATTGGCGCAGGCATGGGCGGATTGAGCGCGGCTGCCGCTCTGGCGAAGCTCGGTCACGAAGTGACTGTGCTGGAGGCCCACAACCTGCCGGGCGGCTGCGCCCAGACCTTCTTTCATCGAGGTTGCCGATTCGACGCCGGCGCAACTCTGGCCGGCGGCTTCAACCGGGGCGGGCCCATGGCCCTGCTCGAGGAGGCTACGGGCGCGCGTTTCAACACACGCCAGGCCGACATCGCCCTGGCCGTGCATCTTCCCGGCGAGGCCCCGGTACTGCGCTACGGAGATGGGCGCTGGGCCCAGGAACGCTTGCGCGCCTTTGGTCCCCAGGCCGAGCGCTTCTGGCATTGGCAGGAAAGCCGCGCGGATCTGCTCTGGGCCTTTGCCACGCACCTGGCGCCCTGGCCGCCACAACGCCCCTCCGACCTGCTGATGCTCCTGGCAGATGCGGCGCGCTTGCTGGCCGCCCGCTCACACGTCGGCCTTTCCTTGTCGCTGGCAAGGGAGGCCGTGAGCGCCCTTGGCCGCTACCTGCCGCAAGGCAACGAGTCGCTTCGCATGTTCATCGACGCCCAGTTGCTCATCTCAGCCCAATGCCAAAGTGATCGCGCCAATGCGCTCTACGGGGCCTGCGCGCTGGACTTGCCAAGGCGCGAAGTACGACACGTGGCAGGCGGCATCGGCGCGCTCGCCTTTGAACTGTCGCGCACGCTTACAGCCCACGGCGGCCGTGTGATTTTCCGTTCGCGCGCCCATCGCATCGTGGTTGAGCGGGGTCGCGCTGTGGCCGTAGAAACGGCCATGGGCCGCCTGGAGGCCGACGCCATCATCGCAAACCTCACCCCACCGAGCCTCGCGCGACTTCTGGGCGAGCACGCACCAAAGGATCTCGCGGTTCCTCCTTCGGAGATGGAGTTCGGAGCCTTCACCGTTTACGCTGCCGTGGAATCGGCCTGCGACGACCGTTGCCTGCACCATCAGATTGTGCTCCGCCGCCCCCTGAGCGAAGGCAACAGCCTGTTTGCCTCCCTGAGCCCAAGCTGGGATGAAAGCCGCGCCCCGCGGGGACTGCGTGCCCTTACACTCAGCACCCACACGCGGCTGGAGCCATGGCTCAAGCTGCGCGACCATGAGCCAGTCTATGAAGAACGCAAGGCGTCCCTGGCCGCCCAACTTCTGGAGAGTGCCAAGGCGGCACTTCCCGGAGTCATCCGAGATGTCGCATTCAGCCTGGCCGGCACACCCTCCACGTTCAGGGATTTCACGCTGCGAGCTGGAGGCTGGGTAGGCGGCCGGGCCCAGACCAGCCTTCGCGTGGGCATGGCCCCACGGGTCATGCCCGGACTGTGGCTCGTGGGCGACAGCATCTTTCCGGGGCAAAGTGTGGCGGCTACTGCGCTGGGCGGCATGCGTGTGGCGCGCCAGCTCCATGGCGACTATTCGAGCTCTTTGAGCGTGTCGCGCTCGAACTGGTCCATGTCACCGATCTCTTCCAGCATCTCCCGCTCAATGCCCTGAAAGTGCTCGCGCTTGATGGGCAGCTTTGACTCAGGTTGCGGCGAGACATGGCCTCGCGATGGAGCCTGAGAAGGCTGGCCCAACAAGCCCGCGAACTCGTCGCTTGAAACCAGCTTGGCTCCTTCGCGACGGCAAACGCTGCGCACCTCGCGGTCGTTGCTGACCACGGTCAGCCGATGGGGATCGAGGGCCTCCTCCACATAGCGGCAAATGGCGCGGTCGGCGCTTTGCTCGTCGGGGCCGCAAAACTTCACGCGCACGCCCGGCCGCTGCAACTCGCCCGGTGAAATCACCCCAGGCGTACCATCCAGAAAGCAGATCACTTCACGGTTCTTGCGTCGGGAAAATGCACTGAGCAGCTCAAGCATCTGCAGCCGCGCCACGTCATCGACGGCGGCGCGGCGGTTTGGCTTGAGCACGTGGAGCAGGTTGTAGCCGTCAATGAGATACATCGGACCGGTCAGTGAGTAGCGCTGTGTTAGTTCTATGAAGTGTACATGAAGCGACGATGGGTCAGGGCGAAAAGAAAACTTAGTCCCATTCTACGGCGCAAATGCATGACTTGATATGGTTTAGACGAAGCAGCAAGGCCGCATTGGTGGGTCTCATTGGACGTTGTGGCATTCTTCTTGTACGATTAACGGCTCACCAACTGGTTTTTTGTGGAACTTTTCCTGAGGCGGAAGGGTTACCTGTACATCATTATGCTTACGGAGGAGTAAGGCAATGAGAACACTAGGGCGCGCCCTTACGCTCTTGACGATGCTCGCGCTGAGCAGCGCGGCATTGCAGGCCCAGACCACAGTCGAACTTCTGACATCGGCGACGGAGACCACCCCCCCTGGTTCGGCTCCGTACTATTCAGGTTCGCCTATCAACACCTGGTATCACGACCAGCGCTGGCAAGCTATCTACATGGCCAGTGACTTGACGGCTGCGGGCATTCCTTCCGGAGCAATGATCTCGGCGCTTCAGTTGAAGGCCATCTCGACGCCGGGTACCGACGTTCTGAATTTCCGTATCAGAATGGCGCATACCACCGCGACCACGATTACAGCATGGCAAACCACAGGCCTCACGGCTGTGTACGGTCCTACCACGATCTCGGCCGGCGCTTTCAGTTCGGGGGCCTGGTATGCCTTCACCTTCTCGTCAAGCTTTCAGTGGAACGGCACGAGCAACCTGATCATTGAGTGGACCACCGACGGCACGACCTACGTGTCGGGAGGCGGTTCTTATGTACGTACCACCACGGGCACTCGCTCTGTTTATGGCTATTCCGACAGCGGGTACACGTGGCCCTTCGACAGCATGTCGGCATACACAACGACGTCGGTCCCGTCCATGAGGGTGACGTTCACTAACCCGGGCCCCTACATTTCCGTAACCTCGGCCACCAACCCCCTGGCGCTGGGCACGACATCACAGGGCACGCCCAGCACCCCCGTCAGTTATACCGTGACGGGCGGCAGCCTCACGGGCAACGTCACAGTCACTGCACCCACAGGGGTGGAACTGTCCATCACGGGCTCGGGCGGCACTTATGCCTCAAGCCACGTGCTCACGCCCACCAGCGGTTCGCTGAACCAGACGGTTCACGTGCGCATGACCGGAGCCTCGGCCGGTTCGATCTCCGGCAACATCACACACAGTGGCGGTGGCGCTTCGACGGTCAACCTGGCCGTCACGGGCACCGTCAACCCCCCACCGCCCGTCATCACTGTGACGTCGGGAACCACACCGCTGAACCTCGGGACAACCTCCCAAGGTGTCGCAGGCACCCCGGCCAGCTACACCGTTTCCGGCGTGAATCTCACGGCCAACGTTTTCGTCAGTGCTCCGGCCGGCGTTGAGGTCTCAACGACGGCGGGCTCGGGCTATGCCACTTCGATCCAGCTCACCCAGACAGGCGGCACACTCGCCACGACCACCGTCTACGCCCGCATTGCGGCCTCGGCAACGCAGGGCGCCATCAGTGGCAACCTGGCCCACACCACGACCGGCGGCACGCCGGTGAACCTTGCGGTCACGGGTACCGTGACTGCACCGGTTCCGACCATCACCGTCAGTGCCGGCACGCCGCCCCTGAACCTGGGCAGCGTCGTGGTCGGCAGCGCGGGTACCCCGGTCGCGTACACCGTGACCGGCGCCAACCTGACCGCGGACATCGTGGTCACGGCGCCTACGGGCGTCGAGATTTCGCAGACGGGCGCAGGCGGCACCTATGCCGGTACGCAGAACCTGGTGCCCACGGGTGGCAGCGTCAACGCCACCATCCACGCGCGCCTCATTGGCGCCACGGTGGGCGCCGTCAGCGGCGACATCACGCACACCAGCACCGGCGCCACCCAGCAGAATCTCGCGGTCACCGGCACGGTGACCCCGCCTCCGCCGTCCATCACCATCACCGGCGTCACGCCCCCGCTGAACCTGGGAACCGTTTTCCAGGGTAACGCGGGCACGCCCCAGTCTTACACGGTCACCGGCGCCAACCTCACGGCCAACATCACCGTGACGGCTCCCGCGGGTGTCGAAGTCTCCCAGACGGGCGCGGGCGGCACCTACGCCACGACCCAGGCCCTGGTTCCAACGGCCGGCAGCGTCAACGCCACCATCCACGCCCGCCTTACCGGCGCCACTGTCGGCGCGGTCAGCGGCAACATCACCCACGTCAGCACCACGGCTTCTCAGAACGTGGCCGTGACCGGCACCGTCAACCCCAACCTTCCCAACATGGAAGTGGCGCGTGGCGGAGCCATCGCCGACGGCGGCACGGACGCGCTGGGCAACGTTCCCTTCGGCGCGGCCCAGACCCTGACGTACACCATCTCCAACACTGGCACCCTTGGCCTGAACCTCACGGGTGCGCCCAACCTGGTAGTCATCACTCCCGTGAACAACTGCACGGCATCGGTCACCGCCGCTCCGGCCTCTGCGTCGGTGGCTGTCGGCGGCTCGGTCACGTTCACGGTCGGGTACAACGTCGCAGCGGCGGGCGCCTTCAGCTTCACTGTCTCCATCGCCAACGACGACCCCGGCACGGGCAAGAACCCCTACAACTGGACCGTCAGCGGCACGGGCGTCTCCGCCCCTGTCATTGGCGTCACCCGTGGCAGCGCCATCGCCGACGGCGGCAACCACGCCATCGGCACGGTGGGTACGGTGCAGGCTATGCCCTTCACCTTCACGGTGTCCAACATGGGCAATGCCCCCCTGGCCCTCAATGGCACGCCGGAAGTGGCCATCAGCGGCATGACGAACTGCATCGCTCAGGTTACCGGCACTCCGGCCACGAGTGTGGCTGTCAGCGGCTCGACCACGTTCACCATCAGCGTGCGCGCCCTGGCCTCGGGTCCCATGAGCTTCCAGGTCAGCATCGCCAACAACGACATCGGTACCGGAAAGAACCCGTTCAACTTCACGGTGGACGGTATCGGCGCTGGCGGGCTCACGGCTGGCGGGGGCACTGGGGGCGGCAACGCCTGCTCGGCCCAACAGGACCACACGGTTGGCTATGCAGCCTTGCTTTTGGCCGCACTGACGCTGCTCAGCGTCAGGGGCCTGAAGCGGCGCCTGGTCTAGCTGGTGCAGCTTTGAAAGAAGCGCGGCCCAGCCGCGCTTCTTTCTTTTTTTGGTGAGAAATGGGCAAGGACAACGGACCAAGATCAGCACTTAAAGGCATGACCTCCCGTGATTTGCGCTGAAGTTGTACGCAAGCGATGGCCGGGCAGTCATTTGCAGAAAATTGAAGGAAGCGGATTGCTTTGCGCTTTCGTGAAGGTAGTTTGAAGACTAACTGCTTAGTCTTCAAACGTTCCGAGGGTGGCCCGAGGACTCCTGCGGCATGAAACCCTTCTTCTTCACCAAGGTCTGGAATTTCTAGGCCAGCGGCAGTCCTTCTCTCGAAGCTCTGCTTGAGTTCTGAAGCGTACAGACACTCAGGCTTATAGGACAATCTCGGCTTGGGGGCCGGTCGATTGTCCTGCAAGGTCGAGGAGATTCAACATGTTGAAGCTGAACGCGGCGCTGTTTGCGCTTGTGCTGGCCTGTGGCGGTTCGCTCATGGCCCAGACTCCGCCCATGGGCGGCTACCAGGACGCGGCCTACTCCACCGGAACGGCCTTTGGTGATCAGATCGAGAGCTTCGTGCTCAAAGTCGGCACCACGACCTTGATGAGCAACCTGAACACCGGCGGCGCGGCTTCTCCGTACAATACCTTCTACAGCGCCATTACCCCGGGCAACATGGTGCCGGGGTCCTCACACTCCGTAGAAGTCCAACCGGGTTCAGCCTACTCCCAGTACTTCACGGCCTGGATTGACTACAACAACGACGGCGATTTTCTGGATGCCGGCGAACAGCTCGGTACGACCGCAAACATCACGCATCCGACCTATGGTGTGATTACCTTTGTGCCGCCTTCCGGTGTAGGCGGTGTGCGACGTCTGCGTGTCAGGGCCGTATGGAACACCGCAGGCCCCCACGACCCCGTAGTGAGTTACAGTTACGGCGAAGCCGAAGACTATCTGGTCAATCTGGGCTTTGCCATCTCAACCAGTTCTCCGCTGCCCACGGCGGCCCAGGGCTCGGCCTACAACCAGAACATCCAGGCCACCAACGGCACGACACCCTACAACTGGGTGCTGCCCGTGACGGGAACGCTGCCCCCGGGCATCACGGCTTCACAGTCCGGCAACAACCTGCTTCTGTCGGGCACGCCCACGACGGCCGGCACGTTCAACTTCAGCGTCACTGTCAATGACAGTTCTTCGCCTTCGCAGCAGTCGACCAAGGCTTTTGCCCTGACGGTGGTTCCCCCGCCGGCCGCCATGCCTTTCAGCGACAATTTCTCCACCGACAAGGGCTGGCAACTGGGCACGACCTGGACGCGCGGCGCCACGACAGGCTATTCGGCCGCCGGCCCCACGCGCGCCGAACCCTCGCAGGATGCAACATCGAGCAGCAGCGACAACATGATCATCGGCGACACGATCGGCGGCGACTACCCCATCAACCAGAGCCAGACTTACTGGGCCGTTTCGCCCATGGTGAACTGCACCACGGCGCAGAACGCCCGTCTGCGCTTCTCACGCTGGCTGGGTAACGCCATCGGGACCTCGATCTACATCCAGATTTCCAACAACGGCACCAGCTGGAACACGGTGTGGGAACAGACGCCCGCCGGCGGCCAGAGCACCATCATGGACACCGCCTGGACCACCTTCACTTACAACATCAGCCAGTGGGCCAACGGATTTGCCACCGTACAGATTCGCTTTGGCGTGGGCCCCACCGGCGCCAATCCGCACGTTGGCTGGAGCATCGACGACTTCGAAATCTATGACGGCGGCCCCGACATGGAGGTCCGCGAAGGCCCCGCACCCGGCACGGTCATCACCAACAACCAGGCCGTGAGCGGCTTGCGCCAATTCGGTAGCCAGCAGGTAAGCACCTCCAGCGCGGCCGTAACCTTCACGATCACCAACAACGGCGCCACTAACCTCGGTATTACTTTCTCGGAGCAGGGCGCCAACCCCGGCGATTTCACGGCCAATTTCACGGGTTTCACCAACCCCATACCCCCGGGCCAGTCTTCATCGTTTACGTACGTGTTTTACCCCACCGCCTTGGGCGTTCGCTCCTGTACTGCCGTACTCACACACAACGCGGGCGGCACCAGCGGCCAGCAATTCCTGATCAACCTCGAAGGCACGGGCGTTGCCGCCGCCGTCGGCGTTCTTGAAGTCCGCCTCGGCACCACGACGGGCCCCGTCATCGCCCATCAGCAGTCGCCCACGGGAACGCCGCGCGACTTCGGCAACCAGGACATCGGCGCCGGACCCACGGCATCACTGACCATCACCATCATGAACACGGGCACCGGCCCCCTGAACCTTACGGTGCCGGACCTTGGCCCCACCTGGTGGAACCAGTTCGTGCTCGATACCACCGGCTTTGCCACCACACTGGCCGCCGGCGCCAGCACTTCGGTCACGATCGCCTTTGATCCCAACGTCGTTCAAAACGGTCTGGACTCCTTCATCCGCATTCCGCACACGGACGCCACGCAGACTTCACCTTACGAAGTGCCCGTGATTGGTAATGGCACGACCACGGTGACCACCCCCCAGGCCACCGTGAAAGAAGGCTCCATGGCCGGTCCCACTGTCACTCACAACCAGGCCGCCGCGGGCACGGCCCGCGATTTCGGCGGCCAGATCGTTTCCGCCGGTCCCACGGCCGCGCTCAGCATCTTCATTTCCAACACGGGCAGTCAGGCCCTGACCCTCGGCACGCCGACCAAGGGCGGCACTCACGCTTCAGACTTCGTGCTCAGCACCACGGGGTTCTCGACCTCGGTGGCGCCCGGAGGCAACACCAGCTTCACCATCGCCTTTGACCCCACGTCCGTGGGCGTCAAGAACGCTACTGTCACTTTCACCCACAATGACCCCGGGGCCACTTCGCCTTTCACCATCAACGTGACAGGAACCGGTATCACCACGGCCGCCGTCATTGTGGTCAAGGCCGGCGGCGCGGCCGGCACCACCCTGACCAACCCGGCACCTGCCACGGGCGCGCTGAACTTCGGCAACCTTGACATCAACGCGGGCCCCTCGACGGCCGTCGTCATCTACATTGAGAATACCGGCACGGCTTCCATGACGCTGGGTACTCCCGCGCTCGCGGGGGCGGGGGCGCCGCACTTCGTGCTCAACACCGCGGGATACTCGACCACGGTGGCCGTGGGCGCCAACACGAGCTTCACGGTGGCCTTCGACCCCTCAACAATCGGAGCCAAGACGGCCAATGTCAGCGTGACGCACAATGCCTCCGGAACAGCGACTCCCTTCGTCATCAACGTGGCGGGCAACGGCATCCTCAACTCGCCCATCGTTGAAGTCCGTGAGGGTACTGCCACGGGCACAGTCGTCACCAGCGGGGCTGTCGCCACCTCCGGCGGTGGCCGTGACTGCGGCAGCGTGGATGTCGCCGCCGGCGCGACCTCGCCCATTACCATCGTCATTGTCAACGCGGGCAACCAGCCCATGACACTGGGCACGCCAACCCTGACCGGCCCTGAAGCCTCACAGTTTGCACTGGGCACAGCGGGCTTCAGCACCACGGTGGCGGCGGGTGCCAGTACCCAACTCACCGTAACCTGCAACCCGACGGCTGTCGGCACCAAGGACGCTCAGATTGAGTTCACCCACAACGACACCTCGGGCACGCCTTCACCTTTCATCGTGCCTGTGATTGGGCGCGGCACTTCGGCCACCGGCGTCCTGATTCTGACGGCCTCTTTGCCCTCAGGGGCCATGGGCACCAGTTTCTCGACGGTGAACTTCTCGGCCAATCAGGGAACGGCGCCCTATGCATGGTCGATGTACAAATCCACTCTGCCTGCGGGCCTGACACTCAGCGCTTCAGGCGTGCTCTCGGGTATTCCCGCGGTCTCCGGCAGCTTCAGCATTGCCGTGCGGGTTACGGACGCCGGCGGTGGAACGGACGAGCGCAACTACACGCTGGTCATCGCCGGCAGCCCCCTCCTGCCCACGGCGGGCGGCGGTGGCGGCGGTGCCTGCGCCTCACAATCCGAGGGCAACCTCGGGCCGTTGGCCGCGCTGGCGGCCCTGCTCGCGCTGCTGGCGGGTGTCAGGGTGGCGCGCCGCGCCTAGGCCTGGCTGGTCAGTTCAAAGCATGGGGCGACGCTTAGCGTCGCCCTTTGTTTTGGGCAGGCTCGGCCGCGGGTGTAAGATTTTGTCGTACAGTGTGTGTTGAAACACTTGATTGCATGGGTGCTCGTGGTAGTCTTTGGAGCGCGTAGAAATCCGAACGTCTTAGGGCTTGTCTTTCGAACCCCGGCACCCCCGAGGGCGTAGAGGCACGCCCGTTCCATGGGACATGCTGGCCGAACTGCGGGAAGTCAACGGAGGAGGCAGACACATGAAGTACCTCAGCGGCAAGTTGGCGGTGGCGCTTTTGCTGGCCCTTGGCGCAGGCACCCTTTGGGCCCAATCGCCGCCCTTGGGTGGCTACGCTAACTCGCCCTACTCGTACGGCACTTCGTACGGCATGTACATCGCGAACGTTGAGATCAAGCAGGGAACGAACGTGCTGCTGAACCACGGCAGCACGCCCAGCAGCGCGCCCTACAACACGTTCTACGGTGCCGTGCCCCCGGCCCTGATGGTGCCGACGGTCAACCACACCATCACCGTCACCATCGGCGGCGGCTACCAGACTGGCGTGACGGCCTGGGTCGACTTCAACAACGACGGCACGTTCAACGACACCAACGAACGCGTTTTCTGGTCGACGTCCTATGCCGTCGGCCCCATCGTCATGCAGTGGTCGCCCCCCGCAGGCGCTGCGGGCAACTGCCGCATGCGCTTCCGCACCAACTACTACGCGGCAGGCCCCTTCACCTGCTATGCGTCGTACTACTACGGTGAGGCGAAGGATTACCTCGTCAACTTCGGCTTCTCGATCACGACTTCGTCGCCCTTGCCGACGGCTGCACAAGGCTCGCCTTACAACCAGGTGATCACGGCCACCAACGGCACCACGCCTTACACGTGGAACACGGCCATCACCGGTCTGCCCCCGGGCATCACCGCTACGCCTCAGGGCAACAACCTGCTGCTCTCCGGCACGCCGACCACCGTGGGCAACTATAACTTCGTCCTGACCGCAACTGACAGCAAGACGCCCACGCCGGACGTTGCCCAGCGCAACTTCCAGCTCGACGTCGTGCCTCCGCCGGCGCCCATGCCGTTCTCGGACAGTTTTTCGACGGCAACAGGCTGGCAACTGGGCGCAACATGGCAGCGCGCGCCCTGCGTGGCTTACGCGCCCAGCGGCTCGCCGCCGCGCAGCGAGCCCGGCACGGACGCCACGGCCTCTTCTTCCGACAACTACATCCTCGGTGACAACATCGGCGGCGACTACGCCACCAGCCAGGGCGCGACGAACTACGCCATTTCGCCCATGGTGAACTGCACCAACGGCACCAACGTGAAGCTGCGCTTCCGCCGCTGGCTTGGCTGCTCCATCGGCACGACGGCCAACATCTCGATTTCCAACAACGGCACGCAGTGGACCGAAATCTGGAGCAGCATCGTGGGCGGCTCCCAGACCACGATTCGGGACACGACCTGGAGCACGCAAACGCTGAACATCGGTCAATGGGCCAATGGCTCGGCCACCGTGCAGATCCGTTTCGGGATGGGCCCGACCGGCACGACCGTTCACACCGGCTGGTGCATCGACGACTTTGAAATCTACAACGCGACCTCTGAAATGGAGGTCCGTGAGGGCGGCGCGACCGGCACGATCATTACCGACAACCAGGCCGTCGGCGGTCTGCGCAACTTCGGCCAGGTTCCGGCGGGCCGCAACTCAGCTTTGCTGACCATCGCCATTACCAACAACGGTTCGGCCAACCTGACGTTCCCCGCCCCCTCCATTGACGAGAATCCCAGCGGTTCATTCAACGGCAACTTCTACTTCAACGCCCCGGCCGCGACCTTCATCAATCCGTTGCCACCGGGTCAGACAGCTACATGGACCATTCAGTTCAACACGCCTTCGGGCACGTCGCCGGGTATTCAAACCTGCCAGTACCGCCTCTATCACAACGCGGGCGGCGGCGGCACCCAGATATTCGAGATCAACGTACAGGCGGAAGTGATTCCGCCGGCGGGCGGCACCATTGAATTGCGCCTGGGCAGCGCCACGGGCCCGGTCATCAATCACGGACAGTCCGCCGCAGGCACGCCTCGCGACTTCGGCCAGCAGGACATCAACTCCGGACCGACGGCCTCCATCCAGATTTTCGTCAAGAACATCGGCACCGGCACGCTGTACATGACGCCCCCGGACCTCGGCGGAACCTGGTACACGGAGTTCGTGGTGGACAACACCGGCTTCACGCAGTCGGTAGCGGCCGGTGCATCGACATCATTCCTGGTCGCGTTTGACCCCAACACCATAGGCGTCAAAGACGCGGAAGTCCGCATCCCCAATACTGACAGCGCCTACAACGGCCAGGGCAGTAACCCCAGCTACTTCTCGGTACCGGTATTGGGTACCGGCTTCCAGCCGCCGGTCACACCCTCTATCGGCGTGAAGGAAAACAGCGCTGCGGGCGCCCTGATTCCTCACAACGGCCCCGTGTTCGGCACCTCGCGCGACTTTGGTTCACAGGTCGTGACGGCGGGCCCCACGGCCACCATCACCATCTGGGTTGAAAACCAGGGCGGCCAGACGCTGACCGTGAGCAACCCCACCCTGGCCGGCACCGATCCCACTCAGTTCGTGCTGGGCACCACGGGCTTCCAGACCTCCCTGGCTGCCGGCGCCGGAACCAGTTTCACGGTGGCCTTTGACCCGAGTTCGGCCGGCCAGAAGGATGCCGTCATCCGCATCACCCACAACTCGACTAACGAACCCAGCCCCTTCCTTATCAATGTCACCGGTCTGGGCGTCATCACGGCGCCGGTGCTGGTCGTCAAGGCGGGCGGTTCCACGGGCACGACCCTGACCAGTCCTGCGGCGGCCACAGGCCCGCTCGACTTCGGCGTGCGTGACATCACGGCCGGCGCTTCCACGCCGCTGCAGATCTACATCGAGAACACCGGCAACGCGAACCTCTCCATCAACAACCCCGTCCTGGGCGGCAGCGGTTCAAGCCAGTTCATCCTGAACAGCTCGACCCTCGCGGCCTCGGTGGCGCCGGGCGGCAACACCTCATTCACCATCGCCTTTGACCCAAGCACCACCGGCGTCAAGAACGCCCAGGTCAGCCTCACCACCAACGGCAGTCCCACCAACTTCATCATCAACGTCACGGGCACGGGCGTTCCCCCGGGTCCCATTGCCCAGGTGCGTGAGGCCACTTCCACGGGCACTATCGTCGTCAGTGGTTCGCCTGCGGCTTTTGCAGGCTACCGAGACCTAGGCTCGCGCGATGTGGCGGCCGGTCCTTCCTCGGCCAAGACTCTAGTCGTCGTCAACCAGGGTACGCAGGCCTTGACCATCTCGCTTCCTTCGCTCTCGGGCACCCACGCCTCGCAGTTCGGCCTGAACACCGCGGGCTTCACCGGAACGGTGGCCGCCGGCGGCAACTGGTCGTTCACCGTCGTGTTTGACCCCAGCGCCGTGGGCATTAAGGAAGCCGAAGTCACCTTCACCCACAATGACACTTCGGGCACGCCTTCGCCTTACGTGATCCCGATTGTCGGTACCGGCACCTCGCCCACGGGCGTCATCATCACCACCACGTCGATCCCCGGCGGCCAGCGCGGCCAGCCCTACACGCCTTTTGACTTCACGGCGGTGCAGGGCACCGGCCCCTACAGCTGGTCGCTCAGGAACTCAACGCTGCCTGCGGGTCTCACTCTGTCTTCCGCCGGCACGCTGTCCGGTACGCCCACGGTGGGCGGCGCTTTCAACTTCACCATCCGCGTGACGGACTCGACGGGCGGCACCTATGACCAGGCTTACTCCATGGCCATCGGCAACGCCCCCGGCCTCAGCGGACCCGGCGGCTCCGGCTGCAGCACCGAACAGAGCCAGGGGTTGGGCTTCCTGCTGGTCATGGCGGCACTGGCCGCACTGACCTTGACACGGCTCATCCGCCGCAGGGCCTGATGCATCATCAAATGAAAACCGGGCGCGCTCAGGGCGCCCGGTTTGCTTTTCGAGTTATCGGGGGCGCGTTACGGAACTGCGCTCGTCGCGCAGCAATGAAATCAGGTCCAGCGTCGCACCTTCACGCCCCACCACCGCGGCGGCAGCGGGTTCATAGACCAGTTTGTCCAGCACCCAGCGAGACTCCCGCCGCGTGAAGCGCAGGGTCGATCGAGCTTCGGCGTTGCCCACAAGATAGTCGAACTCAACTTCGACTTGGGTGCAGCCCAGGGGCAGCGCCGCCACTTCGCAGCAGCCGCCCTTCAAGCCATTGAGCGCCGCCGCCAGAAAGCGGCGATCATCCTCCGAAAGTTCCACGCGCAGGCCAGCCCCCTCAATCTCCACGGGAATTCGCGCGTTGCCCTGCGCCGCCAGGGCGTCAATGGCGGCCTGCACGGGCGACGGCGCTCCGGGCGCAACCAGCGCCAGGATTCCCTCAGGGGCGCTGTAGCCCTCCACCACGGAGGCGGGGCCCGCCAGAAAAGCGCGGCTGCTTTCTCCTACGCTGCTGCGGCTATGGGGCCCCAGCAGGCTTTCATTCAGCACCAGTTCGGCGCCGCCACAGGCAAAGCTCCAGCGCGAGGCAAGATAGCCGTCGCGGCGACCCGAAATCTCCGGTGAGAACCGCCGCCAGGCCGCCAGCAGCAGGGCGGCTTGGGTGCGGTCATGATGCCCGGCGAGCATCGCAGCTGCCATGCCTTCGAGATCGGCTGGAGTTATCGGGGGCAGAAACCGGCGTGAAGGGCTGGCGTCGGCGTAGAAGCCGAGTTCACCAAATTGGCTGCGCCTCAGGCCTCGGGGCAGCGGCTCGGCCAGGCGCCAAAGCTCGCGGGCCACCCGCATTTCTCCGCCACGGTCGGCCTGCTCCATAAGCACCGTGGCGTCGCGGTCTTCGGCCCAGGGTTCGCGCAACTCCCGCTCCAGCCGCATCAGCGCACGGGACAGGGCCAGCGCCGAGGGCTTGCGCGCCTCGATGTCCCTGCGCTTCAGCGGCGCGCCGTCGAAGCGATGCAGCGTGGTCACATCGCGCACTTCCGGGGGTTCAGACGGCGGGCTCGCGCAAGCCCCCAAGCAGAGGCTCAGCACCAAGGCTGCGGAAGTTGCGGGCAGGCCGCGCATGGCCGTCAGTCTAGCAGGGCCCCGGGCCGCGGTCATTTGTCCTTGGGTGCACCATCAGGCGCCACGTCCACCTGCTTGAGCGCCTCCTGGGCCCTGAGCACGTCAGCGCGGCTGCCGCGAAACACGATTTTCCGGGCTCGCTCAAAGGCACCCACCTGCACGCTGCCGGAGGCGATCTCGAGTTCGAACATCTGCTTGAGAGTGCGGGCCGCTTCCTCGGCCGAGCCGTTACTGACCTTGAATGTTTCCACCGTTTCGGCAAAGGCGGGGTCCTGCGGCTTGCTGTCCAGGCGTGACATGCGCTCGCTCACTCGCGCCACTTCGTCACGCCGGCCGCTGATGAGCAGCAGATTTGAATGCTCGTTCACACTGGACTGCCACGTCTCGCCTCGCGCGCGCAGGCGCTCCACCGCCGCGCTCAGGCGCTTGGCCGGCAGGGAGCGTGGCACAAAATCGGCCACCACCAGATCGTCGTCACGCATGGCCGGAGTATCGGCGGCCAGGGCCAGGGCGTGGGCGGCCAGCAGGCGGTCCGAGAAATCGCAAACGACCAGCGTGTGCGTCGCCTCGAACACCTCGATCGAGCCTACGCCGGGCGTGAGTTTTTCCTTCATGGCCGTAGCAACGGCCTGCGGGCTGGCGCGGCTGAGCTTGATGGCCAGAGCCGCGAAGTAGTAGCGGGCGGCCTCCTGCGGCGTGCGCACCACGGTGGCAAAGCGCGCGGCCTGGGGGCCCTTGACGATCTGGTAGACGGGGCCGGGCAGGCCCTCAACCTGGAAAGCCACCAGCCCCACACGCCGCAGCAACTCGAACAGCGCCAGCGTGCGTTCAGCCTTGTTGCCAGGCTTGAGCGAGGCGCTGCTGATGCTGAGCGGCTTTCCTCCCTCAAACAGGTCCTGGCCTTCGTAAATGAAGCCGCAGCCCAGCTCGGCCTGGGCCCACTTGAGAACGTCGGAGACCGGCGCGTCCTTGAAATCAGGATTCTGAGGCGGCGGGTTTTCCTGCGCGCTCTGGCTGCTGAGGGTCAGCATCAGGGCCGCGGCCGCCAGCAGCAGGCTTGTGGTCTTGCTCATATCCATCTCCTTTGGCCTTGCGCGCAACGCCCAGGCCCATTGCCACGCCCGCCAGCAACAAGGCGCCGCCCAACGCCTGGAGCCCCGTCAGCTCCGACGCCCTGAAAACTTCAAAGCGCTCACGGAACAACAGCATGACGATAATGGCAATCACGGGCTCGGCCAGTATGGCCAGGTTTACGTAGAACACCGGCACGTACTTCACCACGTAGTGAAACATGGAATGGCCGATCAACGTTGGGATGATTATGGCGCAGCCCAGGTAGTACCAGTTGACCCAGTGGAAGCCCCACAGCGCGTTGCCCGCCACCAGCGCTGCGGCCAGGCAGCCCAAGCCGCCCAGCAGGTAGAGCGAAAACAGATAGCTGGTCAGTTTCATGCGCGGCCTGAGCCTGCGGCCGATAGCGTAGGAGATGACAATGAGCAGGCCGCAGATCAGCACCATGGCATCGCCCCACAGATGCCCCGGATCAAACGAGTAATCGTTCCAGACGAACAGGCCAAGCCCCAACAGCGACAGGGCCGTGGCCCCCAGCATCGAGCGTGTGATGGCTTCCCCGAGAAATACGCGGCCAATGGCCATAGCCATGAGCGGCTGGGCGCCAATCAGCACCACAACGCTTTCCTTGCTGGTGTAACCAAAAGCCAGGGCAAAGAAGGCAAAGTGAGCGCCGTAGGTAAGCCCCGACGCCAGCAGCTTGATCCGCTCTCCCGCGCCGAGTCTGGCGAGGTCCGTCAGCAGCGGCGCCAGGGCAAAGGGGGAGAGAATCAGGGCCACGCTCAGCAGGCGCCAGGCCGCCAGCGCGTAGGGCTGAACCTCGGAAAGCAGGATGTAGGGGGCCGCCATGGACACCGCAAACACGCCGATGACCGTGGCAACCAGCGGAAGCGTTTTCACGGGGCGCACTATGCGAAGGCAAAGCGGCCGGGGATAGGGGCAGCAGACCTTGCCCCATTTCAACGACGACCGGCGCGTGGCAAACTCTGCCCTTCATGAACAGCTTCGACCTGCTGGCCCAGTTCGGCGCCGAATCCGTCCAGTTCGTGAGCGACGAAGCGCGGGGCCTCCATGCCATCATCGCCGTACACAGCACGCGGCGCGGGCCCGCCTTCGGGGGCATCCGCACCCTCAGTTACTCCGGCGTAAATGCCGCGCTGACCGATGCACTGCGCCTGGCCCAGCACATGAGCTACAAGGCGGCCCTGGCCGACTTGAAGGCCGGAGGCGGAAAGATTGTCGTCATGAAGACGGACAGGCTGGACCGCAACCTGGCCTTCATCGCACTGGGGCGGGCCATCGACCGCCTGGGCGGCAGCTTCTTCACGGGCCTGGACGTCGGCACCACTTACGAAGACCTTGAAAACGTGGCCAAGGGCACGGCCCAAGTCGCCTCCCACCTCGACTTCGGCAGGGCCACGGCCCGCGGCTGCATGGCCGCTTTGAAGGCCGCCTTTGAACACCTGGGGCAGCCGGGCCTGAGGGGCAAAACCGTTGCCGTACAGGGACTGGGCAGTGTGGGCCGTGAATTGGCGCGCATGCTGGCCCAGGCACAGGCAAGGGTCCTGGTCGCCGACATTCAAGAAGAGGCGGCGCAGAGCGCCGCACGGGAAATCGGCGCCGAGGTAGTAAAGCCTGGGGGGATCCTCTCCGTCAGTTGCGATGCGCTGGCGCCCTGTGCGCTGGGCGGAATACTGACCCCTTCGGCCGTGAAGTCCCTGCGCTGCCAAGTAGTCGCCGGCAGCGCCAACAACCAGCTTGCCTCGCCCGCCGCGGGCAAGGCGTTGCAGGCACGGGGCATCGTCTATGTTCCCGACTTTGTGGCCAACGCCGGCGCCCTGATCAAGGGCGTGCTGGAGCATCAAGCCGGCAAGGAACTCGGCTTTGATGTCGTAGATCGCGTGGGTGAAAGCACACAGGCCGTACTCGACCGCGCCAAAGCTGAAGGCAGGCCCCCCGCAGAAGTGGCCGAGCGCATCGCCCTGGAGCGCCTGGCCTGAACATGCCGCCCCCCACCGGACGACTTGCGCCCACCCCCAGCGGCTTTCTGCATCTCGGCAATGCCCGCAGCTTCCTGCTGGCCTGGCTCTGGGCGCGCAGCGCAGGCGGGCGCGTGATCATGCGCGTCGAGGATATTGATCTTCCGCGCTGCCGGCCCATGTTCCGCCGGCAGGCCCTTTCGGACCTGCTATGGCTCGGCCTCGACTGGGACGCCGGCCCAAGGCCCGACGACTTGCCCGGCCCCTTCGACCAGAGCACCCGCTTTGAGCAGTATCGGCTCGCTCTGGACCAGCTGGTGCAGGCCGGCCGCGCTTACCCCTGCGTGTGCTCACGCAAGGACATCGAAGAGGCCACACGTGCGCCCCACGGCGATGAGGGCGCCGTCTATCCCGGCACCTGCCGGGGCCGCTTTGCCACCTTCGCCGAGGCCGCAGAGCGGTCAGGTACCACGCCCGCCTGGAGATTCGCCTTCGGCGACAAGCCCATCTCGTTCCACGACGGGCTGCAGGGCCCGGTGCTGGCCCATCCCCGCGACCTGGGCGATTTTGTCTTGTGGCGCAAAGACGGCCTGCCCAGCTACCAGATCGCCGTCACCGTCGACGACGCGGCCATGGGAATCAGCCAGGTACTGCGCGGCAAGGATCTGCTTTTGAGTACCGCGCGCCAGTTGGCCCTGTACGAGGCGCTGGGTCTCAAGGCGCCGACCCAATGGGCCCATGTGCCGCTGCTGCTCTCCCAAGACGAGCGCCGCCTGGCCAAGCGAGACGGAGACCTCTCGCTCAAAGCTTTACGGGACCAAGGTGTGGCGCCGGCGCGCATGCTGGGCCTCTGCGCATACTCGTGCGGCTTGCTCGGAGAGTTGCGCCAAGCCACGCTGGGCGAGCTGACGCAGGGCTTCAACCTCTCGCGCCTTGGGCAAGCGGACTTCACGCTCACGCAAGAGCATCTGGCGTGGCTGCTGGGGTGAGGCCCCAAAGCGGCGCGCCTCGACTTGCGCGGCCAGTTGCCAGAGACGGGCAGAAGGATGCGCGGCAAGGACCCGCGAGAGCAGGCAAGACAGCGCTAGCCGACGACCTTGAGCAGCTTCTTGAGGGCCTTGGCCACGTCTTCGTAGTTGAGCGGCTTTGCGAAGAACTCATCGACGCCGATACGCTTTACCTTGCGGACGAGTTCGTTGTCCGTAGCCAGGCCTGACACCGCAACGATAAAGATATTGCGTGTCTCCTGATTGGCGCGCAGGCGGCGGCAGACCTCCGCACCGTCGAGGCGCGGCATCATGAGGTCAAGCACCACGGCGTGGGGCTTGAAAGACCCGATCTTGAGCAGCGCATCGTAGCCGTCGGCGGAAGTCTCGATGGTCGCGATGGGCATGTACTCACCCAAGGCCTCCGTCGCAAGATCCAGGATCTGCTGGTCGTCATCCACCACGAGAATCCGGCGTTCGTTGGCAGGTGACAGCTCCTCGGGCACGGGAAACTTGTTCTCATCGAGGAACTTGAGGAACTCCTTCACCTCCATGCGGTACTGCCCGCCCGGCGTGGTGTAGACCTTCAGCTTGCCGGCCTTGATCCAGTTCACTACGGTGGCCGGAGTGACTTGACAGTGCCGGGCGATGTCGCCTGTGGAGAGTGAGCTGCGTCGTGCCATGCCGAAAAACGATAATAATCCCAAGAACAATGGCCAGTGTCTGCTGGCATAAATCCAGATAAACCCATCACTTATCCACATTTTCACCACGTCAGCAATTTCCAACATTCGGGCCTATGATGTCATTTCTCCATCAGCTCCCTGACTTGAAGGCAGGCACGACAGTGGCTACTTTCTGCCCCCCCTTTGACGGGATTATGAAGTAACCCCAGGCAACGTGCGTTAACATCGGTGCAGAGGTGTCAGGACGGAAATGGACGAAAACCTCATTACGCCGTCAGACTTTTACAATCGCGGGCTCGACCACCTCGAGCACGGTGACTACAAAAACGCCGTCGAGTACTTCAAAGAGGCCATCTACCGGGAGTTCAGCGACCCCGATGTCTTCATCCACATGGGTGAAGCCATGTTCGAGCTGGGCCGGGCTGAAGAAGCCCTGGATTGGTTCAACCGGGTTCCCTCGACGGACGGCCCCCTTGCCGAAGACCTGCTGCTCTGGAAGGGCTCCTGCTTCCTTGAGCTGGGCAAGCATCGCCGCGCCATCTCCAGCTTCAATCGCGCCATAGAGCTGAACCCCTCGCTCGCCGAGGCCCACTTCAAGCGGGGCCTGGTCCTCTTTGAGATGGGCCAGCTTGACCGCGCGCTGGAGGCCTTTGGTGCGGCCCAGGGACTCATCGAGAACGACCCGGAGCACGAGAGCGAAGTCCTGCTTTGGAAGGGCCGCACGCTCACGCGGCTGGGCCGCCGCCAGGAAGGCCTGGAACTCCTGCTCGAGGCCCACGATCGCGCCCCGGACATGGCCGGACCGTACAACGAGGTTGCTGACGCCTACCGCTTCAACGGCGACTACGCCTCGGCTGAGGCCTGGTACAAGAAGGGGCTGGAGCGTCTGCCCGACGACCCATCGCTGCACAACGACTATGGCAACCTGCTGCGCGACCTCGGCCGGCTTGAGGAAAGCCGCAAGCACCTCACGGTGGCCATTGAGCACGACCTGTCCCGCAACATCGCCTACTACAATCGCGCCCTGACACTCGAGCGCATGGGGCGCGGCGATGACGCACTGAAGGACTACGACACGGTCATCGAGAACAACCCCTCCGACGTGGACGCCAAGTTGCGCAAGGTAGACCTGCTGGCGCAACTCGGCATGTTTGTGGATGCCCACGAACTGCTTGCCACGCTAAGCGCCGAAGACGCCAAGACGCCCGAAGCCCTTGAAGCCAAGGCGCGCGTGTTCAACCGCGAAGCTCTCAAGGCCGAGCTCGAAGGCAACCTCGAGCGCGCCCTGGCGTGCCATGAGGGCTCGGTAAGCCTGCACCCGGATTTTCTGGATGTCGAAAGTCCCTCTTCACCGGAAGAATCAGCTCAGGATCGCATGCAGCGCCTGGTGACCCTGCTGGAGGGCGCGCCCCCCGAGAAAGAGGGGCTGGCGCGTCTGATTGAGGGTGCCGCGCGCTACAAACTCAAGCAGGCCGAGCAGAGCCGCCGCTGCCTCAGGCGCGCCCAGGAGCTGGATTTTGAACGGCCCCTTGTCCTCACATTGATGGCCGAGCTGCAGTTCTATGAATTTGGCAAGGACGAAGAAGCTCTCGCCCTGGCGGAAGAGGCCATCACACTGCGGCCCGATTTCGTACGCGCCCTGTGGATCAAGGCCGTCGTCCTCGGGGAACGCGCCCGCCTGCCCGAGGCGGTGGCCTGCTATCGCCGCATGCTGGAGATTACGCCGCACAATCCCAGCGTGCTGCTCAACCTGGGCGACATGTACTTCGACCACGGCCAGCCCCACCGCGCTCTGGACTGCTACCGCCGCGTGCTCGAAGAGCGCCCCGGCGATGTCGGCATCAACCGCGACATCGGGCTCTGCTACCTGGCCCTGCAGCGATTTGGCGAAGCCATTGCCTGTTTTTCGCGTTTGGAGGCCGAAGGCGCATTACAGCTTGAGATCAAACTCGACCTCGCCGAGGCCCACCTCGCCGTGGGCGACCGCGCCGAGACCTTCACCCTCCTCGAACAGGTGCGCCAGGCCAACGCGGGGGTAGACGTGAACATCGAGTCCCGCGCCGCAGAAATCTACGCTGCACTCGAGAACGCCCGCGCCAACGCCAAAGGCGCCCTGGCCGCCCTCAAGCCCCTGAAGGGCGACAAGCTGAGCACGTTTGGCCTGGTGCAACGCGGGCGCGCGCGCCTGACCTTGAAGGACCTCAAGGGCGCCAGGGCGGACTTCAGCCAGGTGGTGGAAGAACTGGACCCGCGCGCGGCCGATGCCGTGGAAGCCCGCTACTACCTGGCCCGGGCGGAGTTTGAAGCCGAGAATTGGGCCGAGGCTCACCGCCACATCGAAGTGGTCCTGGCGGTGTCACCTTTTGAGCAACGGGCTTACCGCCTGCGGGCCTGGATGCTGATGCTGGAAGGCCGCCTGGACGAGCAGGACGAAACCAATGACGCCCGCAGGTTCGCCGAGGAGGTCTCGCGCTGCCACAGGCTGCTGCAGCACGAGGATTTCCGCGATGCCGTTGCCTGCGCACGCGACCTTCAGGCACGGTTTCCAGGCCGCGTCGAGCCACGTTACTATCTGGCCTGCGGTCTGGCTCAGTGCGGCGATGACGACGCCGCGCTTCAGGAGGTACGCGAAGTGCTCAAGCGCGAGCCATCGCTCTTCAACCAGGTGCTGGACGAGCTCTATCTCGAGCCCCTGCGCCTGCGCGACCGCCATGAGTTCAGGTCTAGCGGCGCCACACCTTCATAGCCGGCGCGCGATGTCCTCACGCAGCGTCAGCACGGCCACGCCCGCGCAGGCGACCAGTGCGCCCAGCACGGCCCGCAGGCTGATGCGCTCGCCGTAGATGATCCACACGAGGGGAATCACCAGCACCGGGGCCGTGGCAAACAGGGTGGAAGCGACATAGGAGTCCACTTTGGTCAACGCGTAGAGGCTCAGCGAAACGCCCAGAAAGGGCCCGAAGAAGGATCCGCCAAACGTCGCGCCCATGGCCCGCTTGTCGCGCAGAGCAGCCAGCGTCGCCGGCACCGCGCCACGCGCGGCCGCAAACAACATCAGCGGCACAAAGCCCGCACCCATGCGAATCAGCGTTCCGAACAGGGCATGCACCTCGACACGGGGCACGTCCGTGAAATGGAACCACTGGTCCAGCAGGGAACCCGGGGCATGGCCGAGGCCGGCCCTGGCCAGCACCGCACCCACGGCCTGACCTACGGCGCCACCCACCCCGCCCAGAATGCCCAGCCACAGTGAACCGCGCAGTTCTCCCGCCTGCGCCCGCTCCAGCACCACCCAGGCCACACCGACCAGCGTCAGGGCCATGCCGCACACGCCCACCCAGGTCATGGCTTCACCCAGGAGCCAGAACCCCAGCCATGCGGCAAAAATCGGGTGCAGGGAAAGGACCAGCGCCCCGCGCCGGGGGCCGATCGTCTGGAGCGCAAAGAAGTAGGCCGCGTCTCCCAGCGTCAGGCCGGCAAATCCGGAGAGCGCCAGCAGCGCCGCCTGCCCCAGAGGCAGGGCGCCAAACGCACCCGTGAAGGCGCAAGCCGCCACCAGCAGCACGATGGCCATGACCAGCCGGATCTGGTTGACCTTGAACTGCCCGATGCGCCTTGAAGCACTGGTGAAAAACAACGCCCCCACCGCCCAGCAGAAGGCCGTTGCGGTGGCGGCAAGCGCGCCCAGCGAAGGATCCGCGATGGCGGAGAACATGGGCGGAGAACCGGCAAGCCGCGCTGCGGCAGACGGCGCAAAGCATGGGATGCCGGCGCGCTACGTCAAGGACTGATCAGCGGGCGCGGCGCGCCTCCAGTGCCTGGATGAAGCACTCGCGCATCCACTCGTAGGTGGCGGCACGGGACTGCGGCATGCCAAAGCCGCCGTGGCGCTCCAGCAGGAAGAAGCCGTCCATAGCTGCGCGGAAGCTGCGGATAGCGTGAATGGCCTCGTCGCCCGAGATACCGAACAGCGACAACACCTCCACGAACACGGCAATGTTGGCGCGCGCCGCCGTGCCGATCTGCGGGTCCGAATAGTCAAGCTCGGTGTGCACCATGATGTCGTAAAGCGCTGTGTTGCTCAGGGCAAACTGGCGGTAGGCGTCAAGCAGGGCGCGCAGCATCTGCACGGGCTCGCCGCCCTGGGCACGTGCCTGCTTGAAGCGCTCGGCCAGGCGCGCCCAGGCTTCGGCGGCCACGCCACGCTGAAGTTCCTCGCGGCTCGCGACATGGTTGTAAAGCGATGGAGGCCTGATGCCCAGCTCGCGGGCCACCCGGTTGATGCCCAAGGCCTCAGGACCCTCGCGCTTTACACAGGAAACGGCCGCCTGAATCACATCTCGCTTGGTCAGGCTCTGCCCTTTGACGCGCGGCATGGAGACTCCGGCAAAAGTGAGGGTTGGCGAGCGATAGCCAACCGCAGGTCAGGGGCTTGGCCCACGCAGGGAACTTGCACGTGTGGCACAGCCCCCGGACGGAGCGCCTCCGATGAACGGAGGCGTCGAGTGAGGAGGGGCGCGCAACAAGCGCGGGGGTGTGCGCCTTGGCAGCAGGGGGTGTTCGCTGCCGGAGTCACGCGCCCGGATGGTCTATTCCGTTGTCAAACTTTCGTTGCCAATGTCCACGTCGACAATTTAGCCTGACCGAGCCCGCATTCAACCAGAATCCACAAAAAAATATGACCGGACGGTCAAGTGGCTGTAATAAGGCGTTGCAAGCCAGATGAATAAGTTATCACTATTAGTTTTTGCACGTCACCTGGCATGAAAACGGGCCAAGGTTTCCCTTGGCCCCGAGTTTCACCGGCCCTTGGGTCTTAGAAACCCTCGTTCTCGTCCTTTTTCGGGGGCTCGTTGCCGGGGCGCTGACGGCCGCCGCCCTGACCTCTCTGGCCACGCTGACGTCCCTGACCTTCCATGGACTTGCGCAGCGTTTCCAATTCTGCCTTGGAGACAGCGCCGTCTTTGTCGGTGTCAACGCGATCCAGGGAACGCTTCATGCGCTCCGGAATCTCGTCACCCGTGAGCTTGCCGTCGCCGTCCTTGTCGAGATTCTTCCATTCCTCGTCAAAGCGCTTCTTGGCTTCTTCCTCGGCGGCCGCCGCGGCAACCTTGGGCTTGGCTTCGATGTACTCCTCGAGGCTGAGCGAGCCGTCCTTGTCCTTGTCGCCCAGTTCCAGATGTTTGGCGCGAGCTTCACCCAGCTCTTCCTTGCTCAGCTTCTTGTTGCTGTCACGGTCGAGGGCATTGAATTCTTCCTCGGCCGCGGCCTTGGACTGGCGAGCCATTTCCTCGCTGAGCTTGGTGACGCCCGCCGTCAGCTCCTGCATGGTGAGGAAGCCGTCCTTGTCGGCGTCCAGTTCGCCGAATACCTTTGCGCCTTCCTCCCCGCCGCCGAACTCCTCCTTGCTGATCTTGCGATCCTGGTCCTTGTCGCGCTCGCGCAGCACCCTTGCAACTTCGCGCACCCCGGCCGTGGAGCCTGCCTGGCGGCGCTCGGGCTTGTTTTCGTCCTTCTTGGGTGTTTCAGCCTCGGGAGTTTCAGCGGGCTTGTCTCCGCCGGCCGGCTTCTCGCCTTCGGCCTGTGCAAAAACACCGCCCGCGAAGACAAAGCAGCCCAGCACCGCAGCAAACATCAGAACGCGCTTCATGGTTTTTCCTCAATCACTATGGGAACGTCGTTTGTTTATTATGCTTGGGCGAGTACACCCCGCCTTACGTGTCAAGTTGCGGAGAAAGTCGAGCCTATGAAGTACCTGGTTGTCGCCCTCTGCTCTCTCACGCTGGCCACTTCTGTGCTGCTTGTCTCATTCAATTTCGATGCCTGTTGCGAGTATCTTGGCCTGCTCGCTCCCGAGGGCGTTTCCGAGCGCCCCGGCGTCGAGCACGCCCAGATTGAGGCGGCCCGTGAAGACGGCGCCATCCCCGAATCGGTCCGCGGCATCAAGCTGCACCAGCCAGGCGGACCCGTTTCTCTGCCGGATCTCGACCATCAAGTGCGCGAGATCGACTACGCGGCTGCCAAATTCACGGTTTTTGTTTGGGTCTCGGCGCTCTGCCCCACCAGCGGCATCTATGAAGAGCGGCTCAACGCCCTGAAGTCCGAGTTTGGAAGTGAGGTGGCCTTCTGGGCCGTCAACAGCGACGAGATGGAAAAGCTGCCCGAACTGCGCAGCCACTTCCAGCGCAAGGAAGGCCCCTTGAAGCTGACCGTGCTCAAGGATGAGGGCAACGTGCTGGCCGATCGCTGGGGCGCACGCGTTTGCCCGGATGTCTTCGTTTTTAGCCGTGAAGGCAAGCTGGAGTATCGAGGCGGCGTGGACGACAGCCGCAATCCCCAGGAAGTCCGGGAAAGCTATCTGCGCGAAGTCCTGCGCTCACTTTTGCGGGGTGAGAAGCCGCGCTGGCGCTACCAGAAGGCCAACGGCTGCTGCCCCATTGACCGTGTAAGGCCGGCCAATGCGCCTCAGGCCGCTGCCACCAAGTGAACCATGAAAGCAACCATCAGCTCAAAGACGACGCTGGGACAGGCCCTCAAGGAGAACCAGGAAGGAACCCTGGAGGTGCTGTCACAATTCGGCATCATTCACTGCTCCCATTGCGCCATTGACGAAAACCAGACGATTGAGGACGCTTGCAAGGAAGCAGGCGTCAACGCCAGGGTCGTGGTCAACGCACTGAAAGCACTGTAAACCCGCCCACACCCTCGACCCTTCAAGTGGCGGGCCGCAGGGCCGCCAAAGCGAAGGACCACCCCTATTAGAAATGCGAACTGCCATATCGAGACACGCCGGTGGCGTGTCGAGAAAGCGTAGCGCAGCGAGCGGCGCGAGCGAAAGCGAAGCGGCTGGTCGACGAAGGGAAGGACAGTCCTCATGAGAAATGCCAACTGGCACGAATGCCTCGGCAACGCCGCCGTCTTCAAGGGCTTCATGGAGCCCGGTCCTGAGGGTGTTCGTCCCGGTCCTGCCAGCCGCGCTGACCGGCCGGGGCCGGGACGCGGCAAGGCCCGCGGCCAGGCTCCCGACAAGCGCGGCCTGACGCAAGACCGCTGGTGCGCCAAGAAGGGCCCTGCCGAAGACTGAACTCGAATGGGCCCGCAAGCCGTGGGTTCTCGACCGACCTTTGGCACTCTCGAATCCGGATTCAGGCGAAAAGGCACAACCTTCTCGCCTGTTTCTCGTCTCTGTCACGGCGCCCGACAAGACTGCCATTGATGGCGCAAAGTGTTAACCTGACGGATGCATGACAACGTCGGGTCCACAGCCGCCCAAACCCGGCTCCGAAGATACGGGGCTCGAGTTCCCCTTGCCGCAGGAAGCCCTCGAAGAAGCGGAGATCACCCGCATTGCCCGCGAGCTGGCCGAGGCCCAAAAGAAGGCGCCCGGGCCGCCGGCGCATCCGCAGAGTGCGCCGCCTGTCGCGCCGGCGCCGCCGGGGGCGCGCAGGTATCCCGGCGTGCAGCCCCTGAACAAAGCCCAGCTCAGCCCCACGGCGGGCTCCACCGAGCGTCCCGCCAGCGATCCCTACTTCAGCCGCGTGTCGGAGACTCCTTCGTCGGGTGAGGTGCCGGCGCTGCGTCCGCTATCGCAGGCCGTGATCTCACCCGTGCCGCCCCCTTCTTCGGGCGACTCGGTGATCATGGAGCCCCAGAGCGACGACGAGACGCTCAACGAAGCCATCTTGACCAAGCGCCTGCCCAAGCCGCCCAAGGCCGAGGCACCCCCGGCGCAGAAGGACACCCGCAAGGTCTCGCTGGCAGACCTTGAAAGCATCGTGGCCCACATTCCCGAGGCCCAGGGCAGCGACCACGACGTGGTCAGCGTCCTGCCGCAGAAGAAGGTCATCGAGGAGCCCGGCATGGTGCTGGGCGAGGCCGACCTGCCGCGCCTGCGCGAGCGCGCCAGGGCGGGCATGCTGGCCACGCACCTCGAGCTGATGCAGGGACGCACGGCGGCGCTCATCGCGGCGCACAGCGGCGTGCCGTTTGGTCTGGACTACTACTCGCTGCAGGCGGTAAGCGCGAGCGCCTCGCTGCTGGAAAATCCGACGCTGCTGGAGGCAGCCTACGTGGGGCGGGTGCTGGAAGATCCGGCCATGATCGGCTGGGCCTGCGAAGCACTCACGGCCAAGTGCGGCCAGAACAGCGGGCGTTGGGCCCTGACGCCGGGCGAAGGGCCTTCGCGGGTGCCTTCCCTGGGCACGGTCAGCGCCATGCGCGACGTGGCCCTGAGCTTTGACATCCTGCGCAAGGTGCTCGACGTGCAGGACCGCGAGATCGCGCTGCGCGCCCTGTTCATCAACGGGCAGGACCTGTTCCGTAAGCTGACCCAGGCGCCCGCGCCCGCCGAGCTGCAGCTCTACGACTTCGCCCCGCCGGCCCTGGGCCTGGCGGCCCTGCTGCTGATGAGCGAGGAAAAATACTACGGCGACGCCAAGCGCTGGCTGGACTTCGCCGAGCAGCGCGTGCAGGCGCTGTTGCTCAAGCGCGTGACAGAATCGGGCCATCCCCTGGACAGCGACTTCATGGGACTCATCGAGTCCATGCGTTACCTGCTGCCCTTCGCCGAGGCCTACCGCCGTTACTACGAAGAAGACCTGATTATGGGCGAAGGCGGCAACCTCTCCAGGCTGCCGTCCTGGATTGCGCATCAGTTCGGCGCCTCGCGCCGCGGCTTGCGCGAATCGGGCGGCATCTCGCTCGATGAACTCAAGGCCGCCACGCCCCTGGTGGCCAAGCTGGCCGACACCTTCCGCGACGGCGTGGCCCAGTGGCTGCTCCAGCAGATCAGCCTGGAGGGGGCCACGGCACAGGCCCGCAGCGACGCCTCGCGCGTTCAGGGCGCCCTGCGCCTCGAATTGCCGGCGCGGCCGGGGCTCGATGCCGTGCTCGCCCTGGTGTTCTACGACCCTGATCTCGCGCCCGTCAGCCCCGCCACGACCCTGAGCCCCGGGGCGCGGCTGTCCGATACCCGCGCCGTCGTCCGCTCCAACTGGGACGAAACCAGCCCCATCGTTTCACTCAGGGGCCAGCGCGGCAGCCTGCCCCACGTCGACCTCTCGCTCTCCGGCATGCGCGTCGGCCTCGCGACCGTCAGCAAAGCCTTCGCCCAGGCCGGCGGCGACGACATCCTGGGCCGCGTGCGCGACTATGTGGATATGGGAGGCGCCGCCTACCTCAACGGCGACTTCAAAGGCAGCGACGGCAGCCTGGCGCAAAGGCACCTGCTCTACCTGCGCCCCGAACACACGGCCGTGCTCTTTGACCGCTTCGACATGGGCGACGGACGCAACGTGCAGAGGTTCCGTCTTTGTGTCGAGGGCGCGGACAAGGCTGAAGCGCTGGACCGCGGCACCCTGCGCATCATGGCACCCGACGGCTCGGGTCGTGCCGCGCGCCTGACGTTCTTTTCCAACGGCTTTTCCAACGGCGTGGAGCTTTACGATGGCGAGCGGCCCTCGCCGGGGCTGTCCATCGAGTTCGCGCGCGGCCGCGGCGACCTGGCAACGGTCATGAATGTCGGCGCGCCGCAGCAGATGCCCGCCGTGCGCAGGCTCAACGCCAAGGAAAAGGGCCGCGTTTATCGCGTCAGCCTCGGCGAGGGCAGCGTGCTTTTCAACGGCTGGCCCAACGGCATGCCCCAGCAGTGCGGCTGGCTGTGGACGGACGCGCTGCTGGCCTTTGTGGACCGCACCGACGACTATCCCGGGCGCTACGTGGCCATCAAAGCGACGTCGGTGCTGGCCTATGACATGGGCGAAGGCATCTACCTCGGCTTTGGCGCTTCGCACCCCGACGACCCGGACAAGCCCGTCGAATTCTCGGTGTGCGCGGCAGGACCCCAGGCCGTGCTTGAACTTCCAACGCGCGCCCACGTCAGGCTTGCGTTTCCGGGCCTCAAGTCGGTTACGGTCGACGGCGCCAAGGCCGAAGTCGAGGGCGAGGCGAACATCTTTGTCATCAGCCGCGCCCTGGAGCCCGGTCGCCACCTGATCGAAGTCGAGCACGAGAGCCCCGGTCCCCAGAGCACCATCGCCCTGCCCGCACAGAAGCAGGTCATTGGCGGGCAATTCAGCCTGCAGGCCACCATCGGCGACCCCATTGGCGTGGACAAGGCCAGGCTGCTGGTCAACGGCGAGTTCCATGGCGCCACGCTGGGCCAGCCGCCCTGGGTCTGGCCTTTGAACACCAAAATGCTGGCCGACGGAATCCATGAGGCCCAGATCGAAGCCGTGGATGTACTGGGCCATGCGCGGCGCAGCACTGTGCGGCGGTTCATCGTGGACAACACCCCGCCCAGCGTGAAGCTGATCGCGCCCAAGGACGGCAAGCGCGCCCGCGGCGCCGTGACATTCGAGGCCGAGGCCGAAGACGCCAACGGCGTGGCACGGGTGCAGTTCTGCCTCAATGGTCGCGCCATCGGCGACGCTTTGACGGCCCAGCCCTACATGCGGGAGATTGACACGTCAAGTCTTCCGGACGGCGAGTACCAGCTTACGGCCGTAGCCATGGATGCGGCCGGCAACGTGGCCACCAGCGAAGCGCGCAAGTTGACCCTGACCAACCACGCGCCCCCGCCCAAGATCACGGCCATCAAGATCCAGCCGCCCATGCTGGCCATCAAGCCGCTGGAGGAAACGGTGATCGAGACCATCGGCATCGACGACGAAGACGGGCGCCACCCCATCCGCGTGGCCTGGCGGCATGTTTCAGGCGGCAAGGGCGTGGTGGACCGAAACAACAAGCTGATCGCCCCCAGCACCGAAGGCCCCTGCGTGCTGGAGGCCTACCTGCCGAACACCGACATCAAGGCGCGGCTGCACGTGATGGTTAACCGCGAGTTGTAGGCGACTCGGTGTTTGCGGCATGGTGCAGCCCGTCATGGGCCAGCCTCTGCTTGAGGGCAAAGCGCGAGTTCACAGCCAGCTTGCGGTAGATGCGGCGCACATAGGTGCGGATCGTGTCCAGGGAAACGTTGGCGTTCAAGGCCACTTGCTTGTAGCTGTCACACTGGGCCAGCAGCAGGGCAATCTGCTGCTCGCGGGGCGACAGCACGGTCTTGCGGCGAGCCTCGCTGGCCGTGACGCGAACCACGGTTTCCAGCGGCGACTCCCCCGCGTTGAGCAAGTTGGCCGTCAAATGAAGGCCCGTGGCTTCGTTGTAGCGCGAGACATCAGGATACAGGCCACGCATGAAGCCGGAGCGCCAGTAGTTCTGAAGCACTTCCAACGCCAGGTCCCGGGCGTGGCGCTGCACGGTGTCGCGATCGAGCTCGCGCCGGAATATGAGCTGCCCCAGCGCGGCATTGCACCACAGGGGCTTGCCCTGGACAGAGAAGAGCAGGGCGGCCGGCGAACCCGCCGTCTCCAGTTCGCGGCAGCGCTTGAGCGCCCCAAGGGACAGCATGCGCTCGGCCATGGCGTGGGCGGCATCACGTACAGATTCAACGCAGATACGCAGTGACGCACCGCTGACGTGGGCCCCCACGCAGCCATCAAGCAACGCCGCGCCAGTCTCAAGAACTGACTCAAGGTTCCCCGGGTGCCCCTGCGACTGACTGGCCGAAGAGACCGACAAGGCCGCCGTGGCGTCATCGATAGCCAGGCCGGACAGCATCTCCTGCTCCAGCGCGGCTTCGAGGCTGCGGCTGAAGTTGGAGAGCGTGCGCCGGTCGCGGCAGCGCGCGGGAAGCGCGTTGCGCACGAAATGCTCAATCTCCGTCGCAAGCTGGCGGGCGTCCCCAGCGGCGTGAACCGAACGCAGGAAATCCACGACCATGACCAGATTTTCATGCCCCTGTCGACCGTCCATTCCCACTCCTGATTTGGCCGTGCTACCGCTATGCCCCGAGTATGCTGAAGAAATGGTAATATGCATAAAAGCGCGTTCAAGTATCACTACAGAAACAAATTGGAAACACAGGAAACTTTTCGGTGTTACGGAAATGACTGACTCGTTGAATTTGGGCGATATCGCTCAATCGCACATCTGCAACGTCGTAACAAGCCTTACTCTCACGCACTGTTCTGTCCGTTGGTGAATACGGCCAGTGCGAACTATGCAATCACAGGGCCTCGCCATTATGAAGTGCCAATAATCATGACTGGCTGCTATTTTTCTGCGTCGCGGAGAGCTGCCCGCCAACGCAAGAAGGGCGCGGCTTCCCGCGCCCTTCTTGTGACAACGTTACCCCAAAGTGCGACTACTTGCCCCACATGGCGGCTTCAAGTTCGGGTTCTTCCTCCTCGGCCGGCTGGTCCTCCGCGGCAGGCACGGGCTGCTCGGGCGCGCCTTCAACCTTGCGCCTGGCCTCGCGCTGGCGCTCGATTTCCAGCAGCTTTGCGCGCGTTTCATAGTCGCTCTGGCGCGGAGCGATGCGGGCCGACTTCATGCGCTCTTCCTGTTCCATGCGGGCCTTGTCCAGCGCACTGCGCACCTTGGACAGCGTCTCCATGCTCTCGCCATGCTTGCAGGAGCCCTGGCCGGTGCGGCGCTCAGCTATCTCGATGAGTTCCTGATTGCGCTTGAGGCGGTCAATCTCGCGCACCAGGCTCTGGTACTCGGCCTCGAACTCCTGCTGTTCGGCGGTGACCAGCTCAAGCTCTGAAGCGAGCTGGGCCTTTTCGGCGGCGAGCACCTCGCGCTCGGCGCTGATCTCGGAGAGGCGGCGCGTGTACATTTCGCGCGTGCTGTTGATGCGGACCACCAGGGTTTCAGCCTCGGCCATGCTGTAGCGGCTGCCGCGGAAGGAAATCGCGGTGGCACCCGCCTCGGCCCGCGCGGCGGCCTTGCGCTGGCGTGTCAGGGCAGAAATGTCCTCGTCGCACAGGGCAATGATGTCCGTGCAGCGCTGGGCCTCCTTCTCGAGCTGCTTGACCTGCTGGTCCACTTCAGCCTGCTGGGCGCGAAGCGCAGCCACCTGCCGGGGATACTGTTCGCGCAGGGCGGCGAGTTGTTCCTTCATGTCGTTCTGGCGCCGGATCAGCTCGTCTACTTCGCTCTGCGCCATCTTCTGCAGAGACTTGACGGCGTCCCGGGCGCGGTGCTTGCCCAGCACGGCCACTGCCACACCCAGCGTGCCCAGGCCCACCAGGCCCACAATGAAGACCGCTTTGAAAAATTTGCACATGACCCCATCTCCGAAATCGCAACCGGCGCTCAGCGCCTGAAAGTAAACCCCCGACTCCTGCTTATTGCGTGCCGCGCGCGCGTGATTTCAGAAGTTCGCATCGCTTATCTCCCTTCCTTCGCGCGCGGCCTTCCCTTACACTCCCGCCCCGCAGCCCGGAGCGCCGCTTATGGAAGTCGTGGTCGAGTGCCTGTGTGGAAAGAAATACTCCGTCGATTCCACGACGGTGAACGAGTTCGCCTGCCAGGGCTGCAAGCGCAACCTGAGCGTGCCGGATCTCGAACTGCATAAACAACTCGCTTCGCTGCGCCAGGCCTGGCAGGACGCCGGCGACAATGTCAAGCGCAAGGCCGCCGTGGCCGAGCAGGCCGCCGACCTGCGCAACCCCCACGCCCTGCCGCTGCTGCAGGCGGCCGCACAGTCGGGCGTGCGCGAGGCCGTCAACGCAGCCCTGGTGGGCCTGTGCCGCTACGCCGGCGCGGGCCAGGAGCTCCTGTTTGGGTGGCTGCGACAGGGCGCGCTGGGCGTGACACGCCTGGTATCAGCGTTCAAGGAGACCGGCTTTCCCGAGGGCGTTGACTTCCTCTGCGACGCCATTGATGCGGGCAAGCTCAAGGAGAACCAGATATCGGAATGCGCTGCCTTTCTGGGTGAAAGCGGGCAGCCCCGCGCCCTGGCCACGCTCAAGGCACTGCGCCGCGCCTATCCGGCCCAGGCAGGCATTCTTGACAACGCGCTGGCCAAGCTTGCGCACCTCGACGAGAGCGCGACGGAGATTCCCGAAAACGCCAAGCTCATCCCCGGCCGGCCTTCCCAGGCGGCAGAGCCCGCCAGGAAGGGCTGCATGGGCGTGCTGCTGTTCCTGGTCCTCGTCGTAGCCCTGGCCGCGCTCAGCGGCTGCGACGAGGTCAAACGCAAGGAGTTCGCGGGCGTGCTGGGCACCGTGGGCCTGCCGCCCGTGGCCGGCTGCGAAGTGGAGGTCTACGAGGCCAGCCGCTTTGCCTCGCTGGAATCCGCCCAGGGCCGCATCGGGCAGGGCATCACGGACTCCTTTGGCCGTTTCTCCATTGAACTGAGCGAGGCCAACCTGGGGCGGCCCCTTGTGGTTGTGGCGCGGCCCACGACGGGTGCGACCTACCTTGATTTCGGCGCCGCCGGCAATCCCCTTGTGCCCTTTGACGGCAGCCGCCGGCCCTGGGTTGCGGTCGTCCGCCAGTGGCTGGGCGGCGAAAGTACCGTGGCCGTGACGCCCCTTTCCACGCTTGCCTTCGAAAGCCTGATGCGGCAGCCTTCCAGCGAAGTCGGGCCCGGGCCCCTGCGCTTTGATGACCGCGCCGTAGGTTCGTGCAACCTCGCCGCGGCTTCTTCATTTGCCCTCGTCGTTGACCCGGCCGAAAACCTGCCGGCGCCGCCGCTGGGCGGTCCCTTTGGCAGCCGTGCCGTCCGCGACCAGGAAAAGGGCTTCCAGAACACCGGCTACACCTACGCACTGCTGCAGCTGGCCCAGGCGGCCAACGCCTTCGTCACCGCCACGACCGCACCCGCCGACGGCGCCCTGGATTTCTATGAGGCCCTGTTTGATGACGCCCGTGACGGCCTGCTTGACGCTTCGCACTTTGGCGTCGCGCTGCCCTTCTTCACCCAGGCCGGCGCGCCCGCCGTGACGGGCATCGAGGTGGACGGCAGCAGCGCCCTGCTGCAATGGATTTCGTCGCAGACGCTTTCACCCGCGGATACGGCCATCGCCGGCGCATCCAAGGGCGGCATATTCGCCCCCACGGTGCCGAACCTCGTGGCGGGCCAGGCCTTGTCCACGGGCACCCTGCGCCCCGTGCGCGTGGACAGCTATGACGTTCAGAACTTCCCCTTCTCGGGTAACGTCGAACTCACGATCCGCGGCGACGGCTTCCGCCACAGCGACGCCTTCTTCATTCGCAGCAACACGTTCACCAACGACTACTTCGAGGTCAACCGCAACAGCGTGGGCGTGGACGGCGACTACCTGCGGCACAGCGCCACGGAGTTGCGACTGCGCCTGCCGGACTTCGCCCTCACCACCAAGTTCGTCGCCAACGGCCTGCGGGTGGCCACCGGCTCCGACTTCCGCGAGGTAACCTTCGAGCTTCACTCGCGCCTCGAAACCACCAACGCCTCGCGCGAACTGGTGCTGCCCTTTGCCGCCAACGCCAGGGTCACCAACCGTACGGACCTGCTGCTGATCAGCTCCCAGGTCGGGCGCCTTGACGCCTCAGGCAACCTCCACTTCAGCGGCGCCGGCAACAACCTGCGCTCGGCTGCGACCGATCCCGGCGCCCTGGTCCCCGGAGTCGATGACGTTTACGTCCTGCGCCTGCGCGTGGCCAACCCCGCCCCCGACGCCGTAAACGGCACGGGCCTCGACTTGACGCGTTCCACCTTCACTCAGGGCGCCGCCACCCGCATTGCCGACACCTTTGGCGGAGCCGCCGCCCAACGCGCCATCATTTTCGAGAGCGCGGCCGCCCTGACCTCCAGGCAGGTCAACCTGCTGCCCGGCGGCGTGGCGCAGATTGATTACCCCTTTGTGTTCCTGGACACGGCCGTCCCCGCTGACCTTGCTCAGGGAGTGCCGGTCACCATCGACGCCGTGCTTTCCGGCGTGAGCCAGGGCGCCGGCATGCCCACGGTTGCCACCAACGATGTCGCGGGCTTCACGCGGCTGTCGGCCCTGGCTCCCTCGTCACCGGCCTTCACCGCGGAACTTGCCCCCGTGGCCGCGCCCGTGGCGCCTGGCGCTGCCACGGCGGGCAACAGCTTCACGGTGGCCATCACCCTCACGGCCGCTCCGCGATCGGGCGTGACCATGGGCGACGGCGTCGTCGAGTCTGTGGACCTGACCCTCACCTACAATGGCCAGACGCTTCTGCTGCGCCTTTCGGACAGCTTTGCCCTCACCCAGCTTGGCACCAGCGTGACAGCCCTGCGCTGCATCGAGCAGACTTCGGGAGGGGCGGCCTTTCCGCGCCTGCTCAGCCAGATCGCGCCCTCCACAACGCTCGTGCTCACCTTGCGGGCCCGCGCCGGCACCAGCGGGACGCTCAGCCTCAGCGGCACGGCAGGCCTGCGCGACGCGGCCAGCGGCGCGCGCACCTCGCAGGCCGTGGGCGTTACAAACGTGACAATCACGCCCTGAGGCTCAGCGCTTGAGGCGATTGCGAGCCTCCTGCGCCACCTTGGTATCCGAAGACCGCGCCGCCGCCTCGTACCACTGGCGCGCCTTTGCATCGTCGCGGGGAAGACCCTCGCCGCGCTCGTAGCACCGGCCCAGGGCAAGCTGGCAGGGGCCGTGTCCGGCCTCTGCGCCCTGCTGGAACAAGGCGGCGGCCTCCCTCCAGCGCCCTTCATCGGGCAGGCTGCCGTCGCCTTCAACTGTCAGTACCGCGAGGTGGTAGGTAGCGTCGAGGTGGCCCTGGGCTGACGCCAACTTGAGCCACTTCATGGCATGGATGGGGTCCGGCGCGGCCCCCACCCCTTCGTCGTAGGCCATGCCCACGCGGTATTGGGCCTCGGCGCTGCCGGCCTCGGCGGCACGGGTCAACCAGCGCAGGGCCTCGCGCTCACTCAACGGCAGCCCCCGGCCAAACAGATACATCTGCGCCACCAGGAGCTGGGAGTCCACGAACCCCTGCTCGGCGGCCTTGAGCAGCCAGCCTGCGGCCTCCTCCGGGTTGCGCGGCTGGTAGGTTCCAAGATAGAGCCACAGCCCATACTCGTGGCAGGCCTCCATGCAGCCCGCCTCCGCGGAACGCCGCATGAGGTGCTGGGCTTCAGCGTCGCGGTTGGCATCACGGGCGGCCAGCGCCTGCCGATAAAGCTCCAGCGCGCTTGTGGCATGTGGCGCGGCGGGGGCCGGCTCAGGCGCGGCGACGCACCCCGCCAGAACAAGGAGCGCGGCAACAAGGAAGTAGCGCATAAGCGAAAGCGCGGGGCCGACTTGGGCCCGTCAGCATAGCACCTACGCGGGTTTCTCCAACACAAGCGGCACGGGCCAGGGCCCGTGCCGCTCGGACACTGCCATGAGTTACTCGTCGTCGGACTCGTCGCGATCGCGTTCGCGCTCACGACGGCGCTCTTCCTCGCGTTTGCGGTTCTCGAGCTCCTTCTTCAAGCGTTCGATGGCTTCGTCGCGCTTTTCCTCGAGGCGGCCCAGGGCGTCTTCGATCTCCTCAATGGCTTCAGCGATCTTGCGACGCTCGTCTTTGTCCTTGGTGTTCTTGAGCTTCTCGCGGAGGGATTCCAGCTTGTCCTTGAAGCGCTCGCGCGCAGCCTTGAACTCCTCTTCAATCTTGCGCTTCATGTCCTCAGGAGAGGGCGGAGCTTTCTCGCCGCGGGGCTTGGGCTGGTCGGGGCGGCCCTCGCCGCGGGGCATGGGCTGGTCAGGGCGGCCCTGACCGCGGGGCATGGGCCGCTCGATGGGCTGCCAATGAGGCGATTCCTTGCCGTCGCGGAGCATGAAACTGTCGCCCGTGGCCGTATTGAGCAAAATGGTCCCCGACTTGCTGTCCACGATGGTCCAGGCTCCGACGCGAGGGCCCTGCCCGGGCATGGGTCCGTCCATCTCACGCCCCGGCATTTCCGGCCCGCGCGGGCCCTGGGGGCCGCGGGGAGGGACCTGCTCAGGGCCGCGCCCCGGCCGCTCCTGCGCTCCGCTCTCTACGGCGGCAAAGGCACCAGCCAATCCCAACATCAAGGTTGCCGCCAGAGCGGCCGTCAGCCTGACCATGTTGATGCTCCTGAATTGTCGTTACTGTTAAAACGTTCCAAGGCCCTTCATCGTAACGCGGAATCCGTGATATCCCTGCCCGGTTTGTGAATATAAGGGGGGCACATTGCGGACCTCGCAGGACTGAAATGACCCATTCCAGTGTCGCCTGGCAATACCACACGCAGACCAAGTACGCCCCCGAGACGCTGGGCCAGGGACAGGATATCGACTGGGACCACCCGCCCGCGCAGTTCAAGCACTATCCCGGCGCACCCCAGATTCCACTGCTGCCCTACCACCCGCTGGACAAGCTGCGCAGCGAAGAAGACTCCGCCCACCGGCTCAACGACCCCGACTCGCCGCTCGCACTGCCGCGGCTTTCGCGCCTGCTCTACTTCACCAACGGCATTACGGCCATCGCCCGCAGCGCGGAAGGGGAGCACTTCTTCCGCGCGGCCCCCAGCGCCGGCGCTCTTTACCCGACGGAGCTTTACCTCCTGGTGCGCCGGCACCTCGACCTCGCCGACGGCGTCTACAACTACAACGTCCGCAACCATGCCCTCGTCGAGGTCTACCCCAAGGGCCTTGGGCCCTCGGGCGACGAACTTTTCCAGCGCCTGAGCGCGGCCTGCCTCAATCATCGCGCCGTGCGCGACGCCGACGCCGCCCTCGTGGCCACCGCCGTCTACTGGCGCAGCGCCTGGCGCTATGGGCCGCGCGCCTTCAGGCGCTGCATGCTGGACACCGGCCATGTGCTGGGCAACCTCGACCTCGCCGTGCCGCGCCAGGGGCTGTGCACCTTTGCCGTGGGCGGTTGCGTGGATGACGAGGTGGCGGACCTGCTGGCCATCCCGCACGGGCAGGAGGGCGTCGTCGGCGTGTTTCCCCTGCACTCCCACGACGCCTTTGAGCGGGTGCGCCGCGGCACCGCCGCCCTGGCCTCCAGCCCCCTGAAACTGGAGGACGCCCGGGGCGAAGACCCCCTGCGGCGCCTGCACGAAGCCACCTGCATCCGGCGCGAGGACCTGGCGGCCATTCGCGCCGCGGCGGGCGTGGATGCCGGCGCGGACTACAAAATCAGCCAGAAGCACGAGTTCGCCGCGGGCGTCAAGCTCACTCCCAGCGGAGCGGACCTGGCGGCGGACCTCGAGCACACGATCCTGCGTCGGCGCAGCACGCGGCAGCTTTCGGGCGAGGATCTGAGCCTGCGCGAGCTCTCCGACGTGATGGCCTTTGCCTACCGCCCGGACCTGGTCTCGCCGGAGGATGCCCTGCCGCGCTACTTTGACTCCGGCATGCTGGAGACGTTTGTGGTGGTCCACGACGTTCAGGGTATGGAGCCGGGCGTCTATTACCTGGCGCCGCGGCAGCTCGAGCTGCGGCTGGTCAAACGCGGCGTGTTCCGGGGCGAGACACACCACATCGCCCTGGGGCAGGACCTGGCGCGGGACGCCGCCTGCGTCATGTTCCATACGGCGGACCTGACCTCGGCCCTTGAGCGCTACGGCAACCGCGCCTACCGCTACCTGCACCTGGACGCCGGGCACATCGGCGAGCGCGTGAACCTGGCGGCCATTCGCCTGGGTCTGGGCGTCTCCGGCATCGGCGGCTTCTTTGACGACGCCGTCAACCAGCTGCTGGATGTGCCCCAGCGTGAGCTTTGCGTTTACATCACCTGCCTCGGCCGAGCGGGTTGAACCAAGGGAGCTGAACCATGATTGCCTCTGCCAAAGCGACCCGCTCGCGCGTCGTCACGTCACGGCGGCTGGATGAAAAGCGCCATGAATCGCTGCTGGCCTGCGGCATGAAGCTGGTGTTTCTGCCTCGCCGCGGCTTTGACAAGAAGCTGGCCTTCGTGGTCAGCGATTACGGCTCGTTGGACCGCGAGTGGAAGAACCACGGTCGCCGCGTCGTCGTTCCGGACGGCATCGCCCACTTCCTCGAACACCAGCTGTTCAAGAAGCAGCGCGGCGACATGACCGACGAGTTTTCTAGGCGCGGGGCCTACACCAACGCCCACACCAGCCACACCATGACCGCGTTCTACTTTGAGTGCGTCGAGCGCTTCGAGGAGAACCTGGCTACGCTGCTGGAGATGACCCTGACTTCGTGGTTTGACGCCAAACTGGTGAACACCGAACGGGACATCATCATCCAGGAGATCAACCAGTATCGGGACAACCCCAACTGGGTCGGCTATCAGCAGCTTCTGGAGACGCTCTACCTCAAGTATCCCCTGCGCGTGGACATTGCCGGAACAGCCCAGACGGTGGCGGCCATCACGCCCGAGCTGCTCGAGCTCTGCCACCGCACCTTCTATCACCCCGGCAACCTGACGCTGATCGTAAGCGGAGACTTCGAGCCCCGCTCCCTGCGCCGGCTGGCTGATGAACTGGCCTCGCGCTTTGCGCCCTCCACCCCCGCACCCAGGCTCGAACGCATCCGGCCCGCCGAACCCGAGGACACCTCGGGCCGTGCCGAGCGTCGCATGACCCTGGCGCGGCCGCGCCTGCTGCTTGGCTTCAAGGACCTTGAACCGCGGCGCGGCAAGGGCCTGCTGCACGCCGAACTGGCCACGGCTCTGGCGCTGGACTGCCTGTTTTCGCGGGAAAGCGAAGCCTATGAGCGGATGTACGGTCAGGGCCTCATTGGCGGCGACTTCACGGCCGCTTTTCAGGCTGAAGCCGGTTTTGGCTACGCGATTTTGGGCGGCGAAACCAGAGACCCGGCGGCCCTGGAAGAGAGCCTGTGGCAGACTCTGGATCAGGCCAAGTCGCGCGGGCTGGATGGCGCGGTGCTTGAGCGCAAGAAGCGCAAGTTCCTCGGCCGCTACCTGCGCAACTTCAACGATCCCGAGAGCACGGCTTACAGCTTTCTGAGCGCCCTGGGCCAGAAGAGCGACCTGTTTGACTTCCCGGCCGTACTGGAGAAGGTGACGCTTGCGGACGTGCATGAGCGGGTGCGCAGCTTGTTTGAGCGCAGACGCAGCGCCGCAAGCCTGCTGTTGCCGATGGGCTAGCGTGCCGGGAGCCGGCTGGTAGGGTTTGCCTGCATGGGGTCCATGATTTCTTCAGTCGCCGGCGGCATCGGGCTTTTCCTGCTCGGCATGATTCTGATGACGGACGGCCTGAAGGCCCTGGCCGGAGACTCGCTGCGCCGCCTGCTGGCCCGCTTTGCCGGCGGCCCCGTCTCGGCCATGTTGTCCGGCGCCGGTGCTACCGCCCTGGTTCAAAGTTCCCATGCCACCACCCTGGCCACGATTGGCTTCGTCAGTGCCGGCCTGCTCTCGTTCCAGCAGGCGCTTGGGGTCATCCTCGGCGCCAATCTGGGCACAACCAGTACGGGCTGGCTGGTGAGCCTGCTGGGCCTGAAACTGTCCATCGGCAAGCTGGCAATGCCCCTGATCTGCCTCGGCGCGCTGGCGCGGCTGGTGGCGCGGGGCAAGGTGGCCCAGGCCGGACTGGCCCTGTGCGGCTTTGGCGTGATCTTCGTGGGCCTTGATCTTCTGCAAGGGGGCATGGGACAGGTAGCGACGCGCTTTGACCCCACCCGCCTGCCGGACGACTCCGTGAGCGGCCGGCTGCTGCTGGTGCTGATCGGGCTGGGCATGACGGTCATTGTGCAATCATCCAGCGCCGCCGTGGCGGCCACACTGACAGCCTTGAGCAGCGGGGCCATCAATCTCGACCAGGCCGCTGCCATGGTGATAGGCCAGAACGTCGGCACCTCCCTCACCGCGGCCGTGGCGGCCATCGGCGCTTCGGTGCCCGCGAAGAGAACGGCGCTGGCTCATATCCTCTTCAATGTGCTTACGGGTGTCGTGGCGTTCATGGTGCTGCCATTGCTGGCCCATGGTGTGGAGGCCGCCGCTCACGGGTTTGGCGCCAAGGACGACGCCATTGCGCTGGCCGCCTTTCACAGCGCCTTCAATGTGCTGGGGATTGCCATCTTCCTGCCCATGACCGGCCCCTTTGCGCGGCTCATCGAGCGCCTCATCCGCGAGAAGCAGGGCCAACTGGCGCGCCACCTGGACAGCTCGGTGGCAGACCTGCCCGGAGTCTCCGTCGAAGCGGCGCGGCGCGCGCTTCTCGAGATTTCCGGCCAGGCTGTGGCGAGGATTCGGCAGGCGCTCGTGGGCGCCTGCAAGTTTGACGCCCTGGGCGTAGACATGACCGAGTGGACCGACGCGCTGACACGAACCCGGGCCTTCATCGCCCGCGTCGGACGCCTTGAGAACTCCCACGAACAATACCGGCAGCACGTCAGTAACCTGCACGCCACGGACCACCTCGACCGCCTGCTGGCCGTGCTGAGGGAGCCCGCGGCGCTCAAGGCCCTGTCCGGCGATGAACGCCTGGCACCTTTCCTCAAACTGGCCCAGGAAGCCGCCACCCAGGCGGCCTGGATGAGCGACGTGGCGCGCAAAGCGGATGCAGCCCCGCTGGCCGCTGCCTCCCGCGTGCTCGCCGATCTGCGCCGGGCCGAGCGGCCCCGCATCATGGAGCAGACGGCCTCCGGGGAATGCGCCTCGGAACACGCCCTGGAACTGCTCGAAGGCATGCACTGGCTGGACCGCCTCACCTACCACATCTGGCGCATCGGCCACCATCTTTCCGGCGCGGCCCTCGCCGTCGAGCCCGAACATGTGGCCGATGCCTCCCCCGGGGCCTGACGTTTTCTCCAAACTTTGCCGGCCCCATCGTCCGATAAAACCTCAGCACCGCCCTGAAAGCGCGCGCCGCGCTTTCGTCCCAAGCGGAACGACCATGCCCGCACGCACCCTGCCCCGCTTTGTCCTCTTCTCGCTGGCCCTGGCGCTGGCGCTCTCTTTCCGCGCGCCCGCCTCAGCCGAGCCCCTGGCTGGCCTGCCCCAGAATACCCTGGCCGCCATCAAGGCCCGTCTGGCCAAGGCCCAGGGAAGCCGCGGCGACATGGCTTGCGTCATCATTGACCTCGACAGCGGCAAGTCATTGCTGGACGAAAGCGGAGCCAGCCTTCTGGCCCCCGCCAGCAACATGAAGGTCCTGACCAGCGCGGCGGCGCTCGCCACCCTGGGCAGTGACTTCGAGTTCGTCACGCGGGTCATGGCCCAGGGCTCCGTGCAGGGGGGCGTGCTGCAGGGAGACCTCTGCATCGTGGGCGGCGGCGACCCCAATCTGTCGGGGCGCTTCTACGGCGACGACCCCCTCGCGCTCTTCCGTGACTGGGGCAATCGTCTGAAGGCCCTGGGCATCACGCAGGTCAGCGGCAACCTGCTCTACGACAGCACCCTGTTCGGCGGCGAGTCCTTCAACCCCCACTGGCCCCAGGACGACCAGTTCAATCGCTGGTACTGCGCCGAAGTCAGCGCGCTGGCTTTCAACGACAACTGCATCAACGTCAAGGTCACCCCCGGCGAAGTGGGCCAGCCCGCCCGCATCGAGCTTGTGCCCGCCACGGCCTATTGCAGCGTGGTCAATGAAACGCGCACGACCGCGGGCAAGGGCGCGGCCCTCATTGACCTGCGCCGCGAGAAGGGCGCCAACGTCATCCGCGTCAAGGGCAACGTGCCCGCCCACGGCCAGGGCGGCTTCGTGGGAGAGATTACCGTGGCCGACCCCGCAGCGTTTGCCGCCACCGTGTTCCGCGAAACCCTTGAAGCCTGCGGCGTGCGCGTCACGGGCCAATCCCGCGCCCACACCCTGGGCGCCGACGAACTGCCGCGCTTCCGCACTCTCATTGAGCACCGCGCCAGGCTGGTCGAGGCCCTCAAGCCCGTAAACACGAACAGCCAGAATCTCCACGCCGAAATGCTCCTGCGTCAGCTGGGCCTTGCCTATGCCGGCAAGGGCACGTTCAAAACCGGGGCCGCCGCCCTTCAGGACTGGCTGGCTAAAAACCAGCTCTGGGACAACGGCATGGTCCTCGCCGACGGATCGGGCCTCGCCTCGGCCAACCGCGTAACCGCCCGCAGCCTGGCAAAGACGCTGGCGCTCATGGCGCGACGCAGCGACGCAGAGCTATTCGTGGCCAGCATGGCCGTCGGCGGTGAAAGCGGAACCCTCAAGAAGCGCATGTACGACAAGCGCCTCAAGGGGCGGGTCTATGCCAAGACGGGCTACATCAACGGCGTGCGCGCGCTGAGCGGCTACCTGCACGGCACGCGCCACCGAGTGGCCTTCTCCATCCTTATGAACGGATGTGCCGAGGGCACGGGAGCCCAAGATGATATCCTTGCCTTGCTGGCTGAGGCACTCGATTGATGCAGGCACTGGGACGGATCATCGCTTCCGGGCGGCCGAAGTTCTCGGCCGCCCTTCTTTTGTGCGCCTTCATGCTGGGCGCCATGCTGCTTTTCGACGCCACCCGCCCCGGCGCGGCTGTTCCGGGCGCCCCGCGCATCCCCCACTTTGACAAAGTGGCCCACTTCGCCGCCCACTTCCTTCTGGCCTCGCTGCTTTGCTGGGCCCTGCTGCTGGCCCGCCCCGCAAGTATTGCCATGCCCAAAGCGGCCTGGCTGGCCGCCCTGGCGACCCTGGTCATCGACTTGCTGCTCGGCGCCGGCGTCGAATGGACCCAGGCCACGCTGGGCCAGACTCACGGACGCAGGGCCGAGGCCGGCGACCTCGCGGCCAACGCCCTGGGGGCTCTGGCCGCCTGTGCCGCTTTCCTTTGTATGGCAAGAAGCGCCTTTGCTGCCTACATTAAGCATCACGAGGGGCCCCCTGGAACGTAACAGTGGGTGAACGGGCAACACCCACGGAGCAGCCCATGAAGCGTTTCCTGCTTTTCTCCCTGGCTGCGCTGGCCGCGCTCTCCCTCTCCCGCGCCGGCGAGGCCCAGCGCGGCTTTGGCGGCTATGAACTGCCGCCGTCGGATCCCAGCGCCTTCAAGGTCATCACGCCCCCCTACCTTGATGAAGCGGTGCGCAAGCTGAACCGGCTTCAGAACGACCTCGCGCAGGAGCTGCCGCCCAAAGAGCGCCGCGCCCGCACGGAGTCCTTCCTCCAGATCTGCCAGGAAGAACTCGACCGCCCGGTGAACGCCGTCGGCGTCGTGGCCATGCTCGACGGCGGCGAGCCGCGCGACGTCAGCCGCTGGTTGGGCGCCTACAACGCCATCGAGTCGCGCATCCGCTCCCTGGGCAAGGACGGCCTTGCCATCTACGAAGAGCTTTATGGCCGCCGCGCCGAGAACAACCTCAATAACGCCGTGGCCGCGGGCGACCTTGAGCGCATGCTCGACGTCAACCGCCGCTTCGGCTTGACCCAGGCCGGCATCCGCGCCGCCGTGCTGCTGGCCCAGCTCAACTGGGAGGAAGGCCGCCTCAGCCCCGCGGCCCGCGCCCTGGAGCGGGCCCTGGAAGTGCGCGAACTGCTCACACCCCAGGCCGAGTCCCGCCTCAGCGTCTGGCTGGCCCGCTGCTATCAGGGCCTGGGCGAGCGGGCCAACCTCGCCCAGCTCATCCAGTTCGCCAGGCCGCTCAAGGACACCGCCGTCGACGTCGGGCCCTCCAGCATGAAGCTGGGCGAGGCACTGGCGGCCGACCTCACCCGCACGCGCGACGGCACCAACGACACCCTGGAGTCCATCTCCGTTCACTGGCCCGGCGGCAACTACGCCAACACCGGCATCAGCGAGGCGCCAACGCCCTATGAGAACGTGGCCTGGTCCCAGACGCTGCCCCGCCTCGAAGCCGACCCCTTCAACAACCGCTACATGCAGTACCCCCAGCCCATCGCCCCGGCCCAACTGCCCGTCACCGACGGCAGCCTGCTGTTCGTCAACAACGGCGACTCCCTTGTCGCCTACGACATCTTCACGGGCGGAAGGCAGGGCCTGCCCGCCTGGCGCTGCAAACCCTTCCCCAATGAGCGCGGGAACTCCTGGCGCACCATCGAGCCTGACCCCTCGCTGACATTGCCTGTAAGCCTCTGGCGCGGCATGGCCTTTGCGCCCCTGGAAAATCCCCTGCGCGAGCCCATTCACCGGCGCTTTGCCGACAATCGTTTCGGGCTTTACGCGCACTACCCCCAGGCCCGGCGCGCGCTGTGTGCCGTGGACAGTGAAACGGGGCGGCTGCTGTGGCGGCTTGGGGGTCTCTATGAAGGCAGCGAGCTGGACCAGACCAGTTTTGGCCCCGCCGTCGTGCATGAAGGCGTCCTGTACGCGGTGGGCACCACGGTGCCCGGCATCGCTGATGTTTTCCTTTACGCGCTCAAGCCCTCCGACGGCAGTGTGCTGTGGACGCTGCGGTTATGCTACGGACAGCAGGAAGTGACCATGTTCGGGCGGCCCGCCCGCTGGCCTTTCACCAGCCTGCCGGCCATCGCGGGCGGCGAACTCTTCCTGTGCACCAACTTGGGCGGAGTGGTCGCCGTCAACCTTGAGCGGCGCAACCTGGCCTGGATTGCGCGCTACGAGTACATGTGCCGCCCGATGACCAGCTACATCTTCACGTACTACCGGCCCGCCACCTGGTACAACTCGCCCACGCTCTACGCTGAAGCCGGCGGCGAGGCCTACGTCATCTGCGCCCCTACGGACAGCCAGCAGCTCGTGGCCTTCAACGCCCGCACCGGCGAACTGGCCTGGCAGCTCGAACGCGCCCAGCGCCAGGACAACGACTATGAGGAAGCCCGCTCGCCCCTGCGCGGAGCCCGTGCCCTCATTGGCGTGCGCGGAGGCATCGTGCTCGTCGGCGGTGAGAGCGTGCTCTACGGCATTGACCTGGCCAGCGGCAAGCTGCTGCGCTCCCTGGCCGTGATTGACCGCAACTCCCGCAACATCCTCCAGGGGCGACCCTCCCTGGCCGGCAACAAGCTCTACTGGCCGGGCGCCACCGGCATCGCGGAAATCGACCTCGACACCTGGCGCGTCGGCCGCACCGTCTCCAACCCCGCCCAGCGCATCCCCGGCCTTTCCGTGTTCGTGCAGCAGGGCCTCATGTTCACCATCGCCGGCAATGACTACACCGCCGGAAACGTGCAGGTGGCGGCGCGTTTTGACGCCAACTTGCTGCTCAATGAAGCCCGCCTGCGCGTTGCCAGCTTCCCCAAGGATGCCGACGCCGCCCTGCGTTACGGCATGCTGGTGCTGCGCGGCGGCGACAAGGCCGAGGCGCAGCGCTGGCTGCTGCGCGCGCTCGAGCTGGCCGAGGCGCCGCCGGTCAACTCCCGCGTCGTCACCATGGCAGGCCGCCTGCTCGTCGGCGTTTCACTGGAGGCCGCCGACCTCCAGATCCGCCAGGGCCGCTTCCTGGAGGCTCTCGCACTCATTGAAAGCGCCCGCCGCCACGCGCGGCAGCCCGGCCAGTTCACCGAGTGTTTCGTGCGCCAGGAACTCTGCCTCGTCAAGCGCAACGACTTCACGGCACTCAGGGCCCTGTACGAAAGCATGATCCAGTCCGACCCCGACTTCGGCGTCGGCTCCGACCCTGAAATCCCCGTCCGCTACTACGCCTCCATCATGCTTGCGCGCCTGCTCAGCGCCTCTGCCGGCCGCGAGCTTGACGTCATCTCCCTCTACGAGTCCCTGCTCGCCGCGCCTGACAACCTCACCTTCGAGCGCCTGCCCCTGCGCCAGCTTGCCGTCAATGCCCTGGCCGCGCTGCTCGAGGCCCGCGGCCGCGGCCACTACGCCGAGCGCGAGGCCGAGGCTGCGGCCCTGCTCAAGCATGGCGACCGCGCCAGCCTGCAGCGCGCCCTGCGCCAGTATCCCCTGGCCCTGGCCTCCGATGACGCGGCGTTACAGCTCGCCCTGGCTGACTTTGCGGCCGGGGCTTACCTGCCTGCCGCGGCCTTCATCAACGGCCTGTTCGATGAACTCGCCCAGCGGCCGCGGCGCGGAGAACTGCTCGCCCTGCTGGCCCTGTGCCAGTATCGCGGCGGAGAAGCCCTGCGCGCGAGGCTGACCGCCATGCGCGCCCTGCGCGAGTTCCCCGAGGGCAGCCTGTCCCTTGAGGGCCGGCGCGCCAGCTTCAAGGAGTGGCTCGAACCCCTGCTCAAGGTCGCCCCTTCGCCCGAGGACGTCGCATTGCCGCCGCGCATGGCCTCGCCCCTGACCGAACTCTGGAGCGAGAGCTGGAAGGCAGGCACCCCCTTCATCACCATCCCGGCCCAGCCGGCGCCGGGGCCAAGCCCCCTGCTTTACATGGCCCGCATGTCCGGCGAACTGCCCCTCATGGGCGTCAACCCCAAGGACGGCTCGCTTGCCTTCACCGGCGGACAAAACGGCCTGCTGGGCCTCAACCAGTGCATCCGCACCAAAGACGGCGTCCTCCTCGTCTTCACCCGCGGCTTCGTCTTCGTCACGGACCGCGGCGAAACCCGCTGGACAGCCCGCCTGGCCGCCTCCCCCGACGACGTCGATGTGCGCGATGGCATGATCCTCTACTCCAGCGTCGGCACACGCTCGGCTTCCCGCCAGATGCGCATCGCCGCCCTCGACGCCGTCAGCGGCGCCCAGACCTGGGAAACCACCCTCGACGCCCAGGACGTGCTCTGGCTGCGCCAGACGCCCCTGGGCGTGGTCGCGCTGCTCGCCGGCAGCGAAGACCAGTTGCTCCTCCTCGACATCGAAAGCGGCCGCGAAATCCGCCGCGCCAAGTTGCCCAACGCCTCGGCTCGCAACAGCCGCGCACGCCCCTTCATGCTCAACGACCAGCTCTGCATCACCGACGAGCGCGGCATGGTGCGCCTGTTCGCACTGGAAGATTTCTCGGTCAAGGCGCAGGTCGCCTCGAACCTGGTCCGCCCCTCCATGTGCCTGCCCTTCAAGGGCCAGGTGCTGGTGGTGGGCTACCCCGGCGCGGCCCTCGTTGATGTGGCCGCGGGCAAGACGGTGTGGCGCGCGACCTTCGACCGCGAGGACATCCACGACCGCGCCCTCATGGGCGACGTGCTGGCGCTCGCCCTTTCCCGAGACTACGAGACAGCCCGCGTCGTCGGCCTCTCCATGGCCGACGGCAAGCAGGTCTTCAGCGAGGTTATCGAGACAGCCGAGAAGGAAGAACGCCTCAAGCTCAAGGCCGCCGTCGCCCTCCAGGACGGCGCGGCCTTCGGCTTTGCCGTCACCGACATCAGCATGGGCATGCCCTTGCTCAAGGGCTTTCGGCTCGTCGTCCTCGACAAAACCGGGCGCCGCCGCCTTGACTGGTCCAAGCCCGCGGCCGGCAGCGTTGAATACATGCAGCTCTCCGCGGTCGACGGCTACATCGTCGTCGCCGCCGACCAGACGACCCACTGTTTCGGAGCCAAAGAGTGAGCGACACGCTCGAGTTCGGTAAGTCCGTCCTGCGCCAGGAGGCCAGGGCCGTGGCCGCGCTGGCCGACATCCTTGACCCCCGCTTTGACCAGGCCGTGCAGGCCATGCTCGCCTGCCAGGGCCACGTCGTCATCACCGGCATCGGCAAGCCCTGGCTCATCGGCCAGAAAATCTCCGCCACGCTGGCCAGCACCGGCACCCGCAGCTTCCCCCTCCACCCCTCCGAGGCCGTCCACGGCGACGTCGGACGCCTTCACCCCGGCGACGTCGTCATCGCCATGAGCAACAGCGGCGAAAGCGAGGAGGTCGTGCGCCTCCTGCCCGTCATCAAGCGCGTCGGCTGCAGGCTCATCGGCATCACCGCCAGGCCACAGTCCGCCCTGGCGCGGCACAGCGATATCCTGCTCGAGATGGGAAAGTTCGAGGAAGCCTGCCCCATCGGCATGGCGCCCAGCGTCTCCACCACCGTCATGCTCGCCCTGGGAGACGCCCTGGCTCTGGCCGTGATGAAGGCCCGCAACTTCGGCCGCGAAGATTACGCGCGCTTTCACCCCGGCGGCGCTTTGGGGCGCTCGCTCATGAAGGTCAGCGAGATCATGCGGCCCCTGGCCCAGACCGCCACCGTGGGCAGCGGCGCCACCGTCAAGGACGCGCTCAGCTCCATCACGCGCCAGAAGACCGGGGCCGTGTTCATCGTCGAGAACGGCCGCCTGCTGGGCGTGTTCACAGACGGCGACCTGCGCCGCCACATCGAGGATGACGGACTGCTGCAACACAAGGTCGCCGAGATCATGACCCGCCCCGGCAAGCGCGTTGAAGTCGAGCGCCTCGCCGGCGAGGCCGTCAAGTTGATGCAGGATTACCGCATCGGCGAGCTGCCCGTGGTCAATGCCGCGGGCGAACTCGTGGGCCACGTCGCGCTCAAAGACCTCGTTTCCATGCACTTCATGTAGCTAGGCCGCGTGCAGGCCCAGGGCCGTGAATATCTTGACGCGCATCTCCGGGGGATGGCGCTCGACGAAGGCCTGGAGCCTGTCAGCGTCGCGCAACACCGAGATCTGCGCCAGTTCGCGCAGGGCTTCAGGCTTGAGCGTGGCCGCCAGTTCCCGGCCCGCCGTCTCCATGGCTTCGATGTTTTCCGGCAGCATGAACTCAACCTTCGCGCCGCACGTCAGGCGCTCAAGCAGCACGCACAGTTCGCGCTCGTTGCGCGGCGGCGTCATCTCAATGGCCTCGCGCACCTCCCTCTCGCAGCGCTCTTGCAGCCGGGCCGCTTCCTGCGAGTAGCGCACCATGTCACGCATGTGCAGGCGCCCCTCGCTCACGGTGTAAATCGGGCGCTCGCCCTTGGCGCGCATGGCCATGGGCTCTTCCTCCAGACGGCGGTTGTCGGCCTCACGGCACTTCTGCGCGCCCTCAACGCAGATTTCAGCCAGGCGCGCGGCTTTGACCAGTTGGGTGCCGCCGCGCGCTTCAAAGAGGCGCGCCACGGCCTGCTTGACGCTGTCT
>ERZ761602.1001-NODE-1001-length-55009-cov-7.915329_pt1 | contig 55009 bp, 51 predicted proteins | sample MGYA00512165_ERZ761602 | MGnify/ENA primary metagenome ERZ761602 (study PRJEB28899, sample SAMN02445085) | bioreactor sludge metagenome | biome: EBPR sludge; isolation source: Thorneside wastewater treatment plant | place: Australia: Brisbane, Thorneside... | reverse complement strand
GTGCTGCCCTCGCACGAAGCCCGCACCCGCTTCGCCCCGAAGGAAAGCGTGCAGCTGCCGCACAGCGCGCTGATCCCCGGCCTGGTCAACGCCCACACCCACAACCCGATGACGCTGCTGCGCGGCGTCGCCGACGACCTGCCGCTGAAGGTGTGGCTGCAGCAGCACATCTGGCCCATCGAGGGCGCGGTGATCGGCCCGGACTTCGTGGCCGACGGCATCACCCTGGCCATCGCCGAGATGCTCCGCGGCGGCACCACCTGCGTCAACGAGAACTACTTCTTCCCCGACGTGCAGGCCGCCACCTACAAGCGCTACGGCTTCCGCGCGCGCGTGGGCCTGCCGGTGATCGATTTCCCCACCGCGTGGGCGGCCAGCGACGACGAGTATTTCGAGAAGGCCGGCGAGGTGCACGACCAGTGGCGCGACGACGCGCTGATCGCCACCGCCTTCGCCCCGCACGCGCCGTACACGGTGAACGACGCCAACTTCGAGCGCGTGCGCATGCTGTCCGACCAGTTGGACGTGCCGGTGCACCTGCACCTGCACGAGACCGCGCAGGAGGTCGAGCAGTCGCTGGAGAAGCACGGTCAACGCCCGATCGCGCGGCTGGACCGGCTGGGCCTGGTCAACGACCGCCTGATCGCCATCCACATGACCCAGTTGACCGAAGGCGAGATCCACCTGTGCGCCGAGCGCGGGGTCAGCGTGGTGCACTGCCCGGAATCCAACCTCAAGCTGGCCTCCGGCTTCTGCCCGGCCTGCGCGCTGGAGCGCGCGGGCGTGAAGCTGGCCATCGGCACTGATGGCTGTGCCAGCAACAACGACCTGGACATGTTCAGCGAGACCCGCACCGCCGCACTGCTGGCCAAGGCGGTGGCGCAGGACGCCGCCGCGCTGGACGCCTTCAGCGCACTGCGCGCGGCCACCCTGGGCGGCGCGCAGGCGATCGGCTTCGACGACCGCATCGGCTCCATCGAGCCCGGCAAGCAGGCCGACCTGGCCTGTGTGGACCTGTCGGCGCTGGAAACGCAGCCGCTGCACCATGTGGTGTCGCAACTGGTCTATGCCACCGGTCGCCAGCAGGTCAGCGACGTCTGGATCGCCGGCAAGCCCAAGCTGCTGCAACGCGAACTGGTCGAGATCGACCTGGCCGGCGTGATCGCCAACGCCCGGCAATGGCGCGAACGGATCGCCAGCCTGGGGCATTGAGCCTGCCTGCGGCGGCATCGGATTCACCGCGGTGGTCCTGTTTCGACGCGAACCGTCACCGGCAGTCGGAAGCTGGAGTGCCGGAAGGCGAGACCATCCGCTCCAGCTTCGATCCTCGGTGAAGAAGGCAAGCGCAAAGGCGAATCGGATCCCGGCCTTCACCGGAATGATTGCGCGGCATGACGGCGGCGTGGCCTGTGTGTCCGATGCGTGATCGCGGCCGGCCGCAATCACCATGGATTCCGGGCATGAAAGCACGGCCTTCCATTCCACGCCCGGGCAGGTGAAAGCCTCCCCGACGCCCCGTCGGCCTACAATAGCCCCATGACGACCACGACTTCCGCGCAGTCCGACAACTTCAGCCAGGCCGAACTCGACAAGTTCGGCGCGCTCGCCAATCGCTGGTGGGATCCCGAGGGGCCGCAGAAGGCGCTGCACGCACTCAATCCGGTGCGGCTGGACTACGTGCGCGAGCGCGTCGCGCTGCCGGGCGCGGCGGTGCTGGACGTGGGCTGCGGCGGCGGCCTGCTCAGCGAAGCGCTGGCGCGCGAGGGAGCGCAGGTCACCGCCATCGACCTGGCGCCGGAACTGGTCAAGGTGGCGCGCCTGCACCGGCTGGAATCCGGCGTGCAGGTGGACTACCAACTGCGCTCGGCCGAATCGCTGGCCGAGGAACGGCCGGGCGGTTTCGATGCCGTCACCTGCATGGAGATGCTGGAGCACGTGCCGGACCCGGCCTCGATCATCCGCGCCTGCCATGCGCTGTTGAAGCCCGGCGGCCGGCTGTTCCTGTCCACGCTCAACCGCACGCCGGCCGCGTTCGCGCTGGCCATCGTCGGCGCCGAATACGTGGCCCGGCTGCTGCCCCGGGGCACGCACCGCTACCAGGATTTCATCCGTCCCTCCGAACTCGCCGGCTGGCTGCGCGAGGCCGGCTTCCAGTTGCAGGACGTCACCGGTCTGGCCTACGAACCGTGGCGGCAGCGCGCGCGCTTCACTCCGCGCACCGACGTGAACTATCTGGCGTGCGCGGTGAAGGCGTGAGTGCGAGCGGCGGGGATGCGGGGTCCGGAATCCGCGGTCAAGGACAACGGGCTCCACGCGCGGCGGTGATGCCTGCACGGGCCTTCCCGCGCGCAACGCTGTTCGATCTGGACGGTACGCTGCTGGACAGCGCGCCGGACATGCTGGCCACGGTCAACCGCATGCGCGCCGCGCAGGGCCTGGCGCCGATGGACCTGGCCGACCTGCGCCCGCACGTGTCCAAGGGTGCGCGGGCGATGCTGGCGGCGGCGTTCCCCGATCTCGAACAGGCGTCGCGCGAAGCGAGGGTGCCGGAGTTCCTGGCCCTCTACCGCGAGGAGCTGGGCCGCCACAGCCTGCTGTTCGACGGCGTGGCCGAACTGCTGTCCGCGCTGGAGGCGGCGGGCGGCATCTGGGGCATCGTGACCAACAAGCCCGAATACCTGGCGCGCGAAATCCTGCCGCAACTCGGCTGGCAGGACCGCTGCGCCGTGCTGATCGGTGGCGACACCCTGGCCGAGAAGAAGCCGCATCCGCTGCCGTTGCAGGTAGCGGCCGAACGCATCGGCCTCGCCCCCGCCGACTGCGTGTACGTGGGCGACGACGAGCGCGACATCCAGTCCGCGCGCGCGGCAGGCATGCCCTCGATCGCCGCGCTGTGGGGCTACCGCCAGCCGGACGAACGGCCGGCCGACTGGAACCCCGACGTTCTGGCGGAGTGGCCCGCCGACCTGCTCGATCCCGCCCTGTGGCCTGCCCGCGCGCCCGCAGCCGTGTAAGCCGGTGCAGGTCCCCTGCGGATCGCAGGAGCGACGGCAGGAACGAAGGAAAGATGGCAGGAGCGACGCAAGTCGCGACCGGAACCCCCCATGCGACGCAACGACAAACCCCCGCGCAACATCTCCCGATCCGCAACGGCCATGACCGTCCTCCGGCCGTCGTCCCTCCCTGAAGGCAAGTCCTGCGGACACCCGAGCCGCTTCGGCCACGCCATCCAAACCCGCACCGCGTCCGCCCAGGTGACGTTCTGATGTCCGACTCCATCGCCCTGGATACGTTCCTGGACAAATGGCGCGCGCGCTGGCCGGAATGGTCGGTGGCGGACGTCTTCGTCGCGCCCGGGCGGCGCGCGCTGGCGATGGCGTGGTTCGCGCTGCTGCAGGAATTCGAGGACATCCTCAACGTCGCCGGCGACCCGCTGCCGGCCGATGCCAAGCTCGCCTGGTGGAGCGAGGAACTGCGCAGTTGGGCAGTGCAGCGCTCGCGCCACCCGCTGGGACGGCTGCTGGAACCGCTGCCCGCACCGTGGCCGCAACTGGCCGAAGCGCTGCCCGCGCTGGCCGAGGCGCGCGCGCGTCCGGCGGATGCCGCGGCGGCCTTCGCCGGCTTGCATGCCTTCGGCCGCGCGGTGGCGGCGGTGGAGGCGGCGGTGCTGGGGCGCGCGCCAGTGCCCGAGCACGTGGTGGCGCAGATCCTTGCCGCGCGCCTGGCCGAGGCCGGGCCACAAGCGGTGCCGGCGGCGTTCGCGCCCGTGGAGGAGGGCGCCGACCCGGGCGCCGCGCAGCGCGCCTGGGCGCGTTACCTGCAGGCGCGGTGGCCGGCGGTCCAGGACGGAGCCCGCGAGCGCCGCATCCTGTCGCGCTACGCCCGCGGGCGCCTGCAACGCTATGCCCGCGCCGGGCAGCCCGCGGCGCTGCCGGCGCAACCGGCGCTGCTGCTGAGCGGGTGGTGGGCGGCCCGCGGCGGCGAGTGAGGGCGCGGCCGGCCACGACCGCAGGCGCTCCGGAAGCGCCGTAACGCACTGTTCCGCCGGGTCGCCGGGCACGCGCGGTACAATGCCGGCCGAACTCGCCCCCCGGTTCCCCGATGTCTTCTTCACCGCCCCCGGCGCCGCGCGCCGACCTGCCCGACGTGGCCCACCAGCGCGTGCCGCTGGCCCGCCCGCTGGACTGGGTCGGCATGGACAACATCGCCCTGCCGGTCCGCATCGCCGACGGGCAGGGCGGCCACATGCAGGTGGCCGCCAGCATCGATCTGGCGGTGGACCTGGCCCGCGCCGACGTGCGCGGCATCCACATGTCGCGCCTGTATCTGCAATTGCAGGAAGGACTGGCGCGCGAAGCCATCACCCCGGCCGGGCTGAGGCACCTGCTGCAGGACGGCATCGCCTCGCAGCAAGGACTGGCGACGCAGGCGCGGCTGAAAATCCGCTACGACGCCCTGCTGCAGCGGCGTGCGCTGGAAAGCGATCACGCCGGCTGGAAGCGCTATCCGGTGGAGATCGAGGCCATGCTGGCCGAGGGCCACCTGCACCTGGCGCTGTCGTTCGCCGTCGAATATTCCAGCACCTGCCCGGCATCGGCCGCGCTGTCGCGCCAGGCCAACGCCGAACGCTTCGCGCAGGACTTCGCCGCCGCGCATCCGCTGTCGGTCGGCGTGGTGCGCGACTGGCTGGCTTCCGAACGCGGCCAGGCCGCCACGCCGCACGCCCAGCGCAGCCGCGCCAGCGTGCGGGTGGAACTGCGCCCGCAGTTCGACGACCTGCCGCTGGTCGCCCTGGTGGATGCCATCGAGGCAGCGCTGGGCACGCCGGTGCAGACCGCGGTCAAGCGCGTGGACGAGCAGGCTTTCGCCCGCCTCAACGCCGAGAACCTGATGTTCTGCGAAGACGCCGCGCGCCGCGTCGCCGCGGCCCTGGCGGCCGACCCGCGCATCGCCCGCTACGAGGCCACCGTGGCCCACTATGAAAGCCTGCATCCCCACGATGCAGTGGCGCGGGTGAGTGGCAGCAACGACTGACCGCGGATGCGGCGGCGGTGACTACCCAGCGCGGGCGCGTCGCAACGCGCCCGGGTGATGAACAACGACGAACGCTAGACGGTCTACTTGCCGCGTTCGAGAACCAGCAGCGGATCGACCCGTACATCGAACCGCGCCTTATGAAACCCAGAGTGTCTGCGGATCTTGGCGCGTCGCAACGCGCCCGGGTGATGAACAACGACGAACGCTAGACGGTCTACTTGCCGCGTTCGAGAACCAGCAGCGGATCGACCCGTACATCGAACCAGTTCATCCCCCAATGCAGATGTGGCCCGGTCGCGCGCCCGGTCGCGCCGACGGCGCCGATCACCTGGCCCGCCTGCACCCGGTCGCCGACCTTCACGTCGATGCGCGACAGGTGCAGGAAGTTGGAGCTGACGCCGTGGCCGTGGTCGAGCAGCAGGGTGCCGCCGGTGAGGTACAGGCCGGGGGCGGCGAAGGTGACCACGCCTGCGGCGGGCGCCTTCACCGGCGTGCCGGCGGGCGCGGCGATGTCCATGCCCGAGTGCCCGGCGCCGGGGCGGCCGTTGTAGACGCGGGCGTTGCCGAAGCGGCCGCTGATGCGGCCCTGCACCGGCCACTGGAAGGGCTGGGCGAAATCGGCGCGGTCGTCGTCGCGGTCGCGCGCGGCGGTGACCTGCGCCTGTTCGCGCTGGATGCGCGCGGCGATCTCCGGCGGCGGATCGACGGTCTTCGGCGGCACGCCGTTGACGCGCTCCAGCGGCCAGTCGCGCGGCGTCACCGCGATGTCGACGGATTCGCCGCGCCCGGCCGGCGTGGTCACCTGCACGCGCAGCGGCCCGGCCTCGTCGCGGCCCACGCCCAGCACCACGGTGCCGTAGCCGGTGGTGCGCAGCACGCGCCCGCGATATTCCACCCGGCTGCCGGGCGGCACCTTGCCGAACACCAGTGCGCCTTGCGACACGCTGGCGGGGAAGACGATGCGGGTATCGGCGGCCTGTGCCGGTGCGGGCGCGGCGGCGGGCGCAGGCTGGGCGCGCGCCGGGCCGGCCGCGCAGGCGGCGGTCGCCGCCAGCAGCAGGCACGCCGCACCGGCGAATGCCGGCCAGCGCCGGCCCAGGCCGTCGTCCCGGCGGCCCGGTCCAGCGACAGGCCCGGGACGGCGGGGAAACAGATTCAACGGTCGAATTCCAGCCGCTGGCCGATGGGCGTGCCGACCAGTTGCTCGCCGTTCCAGACCATGCGCCCGTTGACCCAGGTGGCGCCGATGCGCGAGCGGAAGCGGCGGCCTTCGAACGGCGACCAGCCGCACTTGGACAGCACGTCCTCGCGCTTGACCGTGAAAGGCTCGTCGTCGATCAGGACCAGGTCGGCCCAGTAGCCTTCGCGCAGGTAGCCGCGCTCCTTCACGTCGAACAGTTGCGCCGGCGCGTGGGCGAACTTCTGCACCACCCGGGCCGCGTCCAGGCGGCCTTCGTGCACCAGTTCCAGCGCGGCGACCAGTGCGTACTGCACCAGTGGCAGGCCGGACGGCGCCTGCACGTAGGGCTTTTCCTTTTCCTCCAGCGTGTGCGGCGCGTGGTCGGTGGCCAGCACGTCGATCACGTCGTCCACCAGTGCCTTGACCAGCGCCTCGCGGTCGCCGGCGTCCTTGATCGCCGGGTTGCACTTGATCAGGTTGCCCAGCGCCGCGTAGTCGCTGCGGTCGAAGCGCAGGAAGTGGATGCAGGTCTCGGCGGTGATCTGCTTGCGCGCGCCGTCGGCGCCGACGAGGGGGCCGGGAGTGAACAGGGCCAGTTCGTCGGCGGTGGAGATGTGCAGCACGTGCAGGCGGGTGCCGTGGCGGCGCGCCAGCGACATCGCCAGGCGGGTGGACTTGATGCAGGCTTCGCGGCTGCGGATGTCGGGATGATGCTCGGCGGTCAGCGCGTCGCCGTATTTCGCCTGGAACGCCGCCAGATTGGCGTCGATGGTCGGCGTGTCCTCGCAGTGGGTGATGATGGGCGTGGGCGCCTCGCGGAAGATCGCGTCCAGCGTGTCCGGATTGTCGACCAGCATGTTGCCGGTGGAGGCGCCCATGAACACCTTGATGCCCGGCGCGGTCTTCGGGTCCAGGGTGCGGACCGCTTCCAGGTTGTCGTTGCTGGCGCCCAGGTAGAAGCCGTAGTTGCCCCAGGCCCGGCCCTTGGCGCGCTGGTACTTGTCCTCCAGCGCGGCCGCGTCCAGCGTGGGCGGGCTGGTGTTGGGCATGTCCATGAAGGTGGTCAGGCCGCCGGCCACGGCCGCGGCCGACTCGGTGGCGATGTCGCCCTTGTGCGGCATGCCCGGCTCGCGGAAGTGCACCTGGTCGTCGATCATCCCGGGCAGCAGCCAGCGGCCGGCGGCGTCGATGACGGTTTCGTCGCCGCGCGGGCGGATCTCGGCGGCGATGCGGGCGATGCGCCCGTTCTCGATGCGCAGGTCACCTTCGGTGACGCGGCCTTCGTTGACCAGGCGGGCGTTGACGATGACGGTGGCGGGCATCAGGAGTGTCCAGTCGTGGGGGCGGAGGAGGGGCGTGGCGGCACCGGGTCGTGGCCGCCGGGGTGCAGCGGGTGGCAGCGGCCGATCCGGCGCAGCGCCAGCCAGCCGCCCTTCAGCGGGCCGAAGCGGCCGATGGCCTCCATGGCGTACTCCGAACAGGAGGGCACGAACCGGCAGCGCGGCCCCAGCAGCGGGCTGATGAAGCGCTTGTAGCCCTTCAGCAGCAGGATGAGCAGGCGGGCGAACATGCCCGGATGATACCGCGTCGGGTTGCCGCTGCCTCCCGGGTAGGCTATAAAAGCGCGCTTTCCCGATGCTCGGGAAGAACCAAGGAAGCGCTGTTCGTGGCTGCAAAGAAACCTGCAAAGAAGGCCGCCAAGGCCGCCAAGAAACCCGCTCAGACCGTCGCCAAGAAGCCTGTCGCGAAGAAGGCCGCCGCCAAGAAACCGGTTCCCAAGCCGGTGGCGAAGAAGCCGGCCGCCAAGCCCGTCGCCAAGAAAGCCGCCGCCAAGAAGCCGGTTCCGGCCAAGAAGGCCGCGGCCAAGCCGGCGCCGAAGAAGGCCGTGCCCGCCGCGAAACCGGCGGCCAAGGCCCCGGCCGTGGCGAAGAAGGTGGTGCCGGCGGCCAAGCCGGCGGCGAAGAAGCCGGTCCCGGTCAAGCCGGCGCCCAAGGCGGCCGCGAAACCCGCTCCCAAACCCGTACCGAAGCCGGCTGCCAAGCCGGCGCCGGCGAAGTCCGCCCCCACCGCGGCTGCGACCAAGACTCCCGTGCCGGCGCCCGCTCCCAAGGCGGCCCCACCGGCACCGGCGCCCGCCGCCAAGGTTCCGTCCCCCCCGAAGCCTGTGCCAGTCCCGAAACCGAATACCAAGACCGCCAAAGCCCCAGCCGCCGCCGAAGCCCCCGCGAGCAGCCGTCCCGCCGCCACTCCCCGCCCCGTGGGCAAGGTGGCCGTGGCCGTCGCCGCCCGGCCTGCGACGCCCGTCGTGCGCGGCAAGGTGAAAGAAGTGCCCTACAAGACCGACGAAGCCACCGGCCGCCCACTCGTGCCGGCAGGCTACAAGCCCTCCCCGGACGAGGAGTACATGAGCCCGCTGCAGCTCGAGTACTTCCGCCAGCGCCTGCTGCAGTGGCGCGCCGACCTGGTCGAGGAGTCCAAGCAGACCATCGAGAACCTCAAGGACGAAGTGCGCGACATCGGCGACGAGGCCGAGCGCGCCACCCGCGAGACCGAGAACTCGCTGGAACTGCGCACCCGCGACCGCTACCGCAAGCTGATCGGCAAGATCGACAGCACGCTCAAGCGCCTGGACGCCGGCGACTACGGCTACTGCGTGGACACCGGCGAGGAGATCGGCCTGGAGCGCCTGGAGGTCCGCCTGACCGCCGAGCGCACCATCGACGCCCAGGAGCGCTGGGAGCACATGCAGAAGCAGCAGGGCGACTAAAGCCCGGCCGCCGTCAGCCACCGCACGGACCCCGCCCCGGTGGGGTTCCGTTTTTCCGGGGGATGCCATGACCGCCGACGCCGTGCACCACGAGGCACTCATGCGCCAGGCCCTGGCGCTGGCCCGCGAGAACGTGGCCGCGGGCGGGCGCCCGTTCGGCGCCGTCGTGGTCCGCGACGGCCGCGTGGTCGCCCGCGCGGCCAACGGCATCCATCGTGACCACGACCCGACCGCGCACGCCGAACTGCTGGCGATCCGCCAGGCCGGCCAGCAGTCCGGCTCGCCGCGTCTGGAAGGCTGCGTGGTCTACGCCAGCGGGCATCCGTGCCCCATGTGCCTGGCCGCCATGCACCTGTGCGGTATCCGCGAAGCCTGGTACGCCTATGCCAACGACGAGGGCGCCGCCTACGGGCTGTCCACCGCCGCGGTCTACGAGGAAATGGCGCGCCCGCCCGAAGAACATCGCAACCTGCGCCTGCGCGCGCTGAAACCGGCAGGCGAGGACGGCCTCTACCGCGACTGGCAGGCGCAAGGCGGCGGACGATAGCCGACAGGCCGGAACCGTCGTTTCGGCCGCGGGCGACGGATCGCTGCCCGCCGCCATGTGGCCGCAGGTACTGTTTTGTCCAGGCGCCCGTCCATGGTGACCTGCAACGCAGCCTCGCCGGCTACCGGCAGCACACCGTCGGCATTGTCCAGTTCGTCGGGGATGGTGCTGGCGGCGGTGGGGCCGGCCTATTGCAACTCGCGCAGGTCCAGGCGCCGCAGCCGCGGCGCCTTCCACGCGGTCACGCCGGCCACGCCGAGGATGGCGAAGCCGCCCACGATCACTGCCGGCACCAGCCCCAGCAGCCGGGCCATGGTGCCCGCGTAGAACGCGCCCAGTTCGTTCGACGAACTGACGAAGATGCCGTTGATCGAGGACACGCGGCCGCGCATCTCGTCCGGCGTGGACAGTTGCAGGATGGTCGAGCGCACCACCACCGACACCCCGTCGCACATGCCGTAGGCCAACAGGATCAGCGCCGACAGCCAGAAGCTGCGCGACAGGCCGAACGCGATCACGCACGCCCCGAAACCGGTCACGGCGAACAGCAGCACGCGCCCTGCATGCTGTTGCAACGGCCTGCGCGCCAGCCACAGTCCCACGCAGACCGAGCCGGCCGCCGGCATCGCGCGCAGGATGCCCAGTCCCTGCGGGCCGTAGTGCAGGATGTCGTGGATGAAGGCCGGCAGCATCGCCACCACGCCGCCCAGCAGCACCGAGAACATGTCCAGCGCCATCGCGCCCAGCATGATCTGGTTGCGCCAGACGAAGCGGGCCCCTTCGGCGATGCTGGCGAACACCGGCAGGCTGACCGCCGGCGGGCCGGGCTCCTCCACCCGCAGCCGCGCCAGCACGGCCCCGGCCAGCACGGCGAACACCGCCGCCACAGCGTAGGACAGGGTCTTGCCGCCAAAGCCCACCAGCAGGCCGCCCAGCGCCGGGCCGGTCACCAGCGCGGTCTGGAAGATCACGCTGCCCAGTCCGGCTGCGCGCACGAAATCCTCGCGCGCCAGCACCCGGGCGAACAGGGCGTTGTAGACCGGGCTCAGGAACGAGCGCGCCATGCCGGTGAGCGAGATGGCCGCATAGATCGGCCAGAGTCCGCGGAAGGGCAGGGCGCCTGCTGCTACCGCCACCAGGATCACCGCGGTGACGGCCAGCGCCGCGCAGGCCACCATGCCGACCTTGCGTCGCGGCAGATGGTCCACCAGGTAGCCGGCGAACGGGGCCACGCAGAAGAACGGCAGCACTTCGGCCAGGCCCACCAGGCCCAGCGAGAAGGGATCGCCGGTCAGCTCGTAGATGTGCCAGCCCACGCTGACGGCGACCACCTGGTAGGACAGCAGCGCGCAGATGCGGTACGCCAGCACCGCGGCGTAGCCGCGGTTGCGCAGCAGCGCGAAGGCGGACGGGGCGCGCGTGCCGCTCACTTCGCGTTCGCGGCGGTCTCGCGGATGAAGGCCAGCAGCGAGGCCAGGCCGTTGCTGCGGGTGGGCGAGAGATGCTTGGCCAGGCCGATGTCGGCGATGTAGTCCGGTTCGGTGGCCAGGATCTCGGCGGCCGGCCGGCCCGAGTACACGCGCAGCGCCAGGAAGATCAGGCCCGAGACGATGGCCGAATCGCTGACGGCGTGGAAATCCAGCCGCGACGCATCGCCCTGCGGCACGATCCACACCATCGACTGGCAGCCCAGCAGGCGGTGCTCCTCGCGCTTCCACTCGTCCGGGAACGCCGGCAGCTTGCGGCCCAGGTCGATCAGGTACTGGTAGCGCTCGGACCAGTCGCCGAAGAAGGCGAACTCGTCCTTGATGGCGGCCTGCGCCTCGGCGGCGGTGGGTTCGAGCGGGAAGATCGTGTCGGTCACAAGCAGGTTCATGTAGGAGGGGCTTCAGCCCCGACCAGGGGCAGGGGAAACGGCATCGCGGAAGGGGAACGATCCGCCATCCGGCCGTCGAAGCCGGTCGCGGCCCGGGGCGGATTCGTGGCCGGCGGGGGGACATTGTAGGAGGGGCTCCGGCCCCGGCCGATGAAAGGGCGCCGGGTCGGGGCCGAACCCTTCCTACGGGGCGGTCACGCGCGCTTCCAGCGCACGCCCTGCGGCGTGTCTTCCAGCAGGATGCCCTCGGCGGCCAGTTGGTCCCGGATCGCGTCGGCGCGGGCGAAGTCGCGGGCCTGCTTGGCGGCGATGCGCTCGTCGATCAGCGCCTGGATGCGGGCGTCGTCGTCGCCGGAGGCGCCGCGCGCGAACCAGGCGGCGTGGTCCTGCTGGAGCAGGCCCAGCACCTGGCCGGCGCCCAGCAGTTCCGACTTCAGGCGCCGCTTTTCCTCGGCGGTCCCGACCTTGCGCGCTTCGGCGGCGATGCGCGCGATCTCGGCCAGCGCCTGCGGCGTGTTGAGGTCGTCGTCCAGCGCGTCCTCGATCTCGCGGGGCACGGCCGGGACGGCCTCGATGCCGGCAAGGTCGCGCAGCGTGCCGTACAGCCGGTCCAGCGTGTTCTTCGACTGTTCCACCAGCGCCTCGGACCAGTCCAGCGGCTGCCGGTAGTGCGCCGACAGCAGCGCGTGGCGCAACGCCTCCGGCGGGTGCTGCTGCAACAGGTCGTGGACCTTCTCGATGTTGCCCAGCGACTTGCTCATCTTGGCGCCGCCGAAGTTGAGCATGCCGTTGTGCAGCCAGAAGCGGGCGAAGGTGCGGCCGCCGTGGGCGCATTCGCTCTGCGCCACCTCGTTCTCGTGGTGCGGGAACTGCAGGTCCACGCCGCCGGCGTGGATGTCGATGGTCTCGCCCAGGTGGGCGGCGGCCATGGCCGAGCACTCGATGTGCCAGCCCGGCCGGCCCACGCCCCAGGGCGAATCCCAGCCGGGCAGGTCGGGCGTGGACGGCTTCCACAGCACGAAGTCGCCCGGGTCGCGCTTGTACGGCGCCACGTCAACGCGCGCGCCGGCCAGCAGTTCCTCCGGGTCGCGCCGCGAGAGCTTGCCGTATCCGGCGAAGGAGCCCACCGAGAACAGCACGTGGCCCTCGGCGGCGTAGGCGTGGCCGGATTCGATCAGCCGCTCGATCATGGCGACGATGTGCGGGATGTGCGCGGTGGCGGCCGGCTCGATGTCGGGGGCGAACTCGCCGGTCACGCCCAGGCCGGCCATGTCCTGCCGGTAGGCGGCGGCGTAGCGGTCGGTGATGGCCGAGATCGCCACGCCCAGTTCCCGGGCGGCGGCGTTGATCTTGTCGTCCACGTCGGTGATGTTGCGGGCGTAGCGCACCTGCCCGTAGCGGCGGCGCAGCAGGGCCGCCAGCACGCCGAACACCACCGGGCCGCGGGCGTTGCCGATGTGGACGTAGTTGTAGACCGTGGGCCCGCAGACGTACATCGTGGGAACGGGGGCGAGCGGTCGGAATTCCTCGACCCGGCGGGTGAGGTTGTTGTGCAGGCGCAGGGTCATGGGCGTGGGGCAGGGGAAAGCCCGGGGATTCTACCGTCTGCGGGCCGCGCGGTTCACCGGTGCCGGCCGCGGGGCCGGTGTTCAGCCCCACTCAAGGCGCACTGCCTACACTGTGACACCGGGATACCACTTCAAGGCCACATGCACCGCTTCCGCCTGCACACGCTCGCGCTCCTCCTGCTCACGGCCAACGCCGCATCGGCGCAGGAACGGGTGGTGCAGGCGGAGAACGTCCGCCTGGACTATGCGCAGGTGCTGAACGTGGAGCCGGTCTACCAGACCCTGCGGGCCACCCGCACCGAGCAGCAGTGCGACGAGATTCCCGTGCAGCGCCCCGAGAAGCCGTCGGACGAGGAGCAGGGGCGCTGGTCGAAGATGGTCAGCTCGGTGCGCGGCTGGTTCAGCGACGCCAAGTCCGAAGAGCCGGCCGCCGAGCCGCCGGTGGCCACGGTCCGGGTCAACTGCCGCACTGTGCCGGTGGAGCGCGAGTTCCAGCGCCCCATCGCCTACGACGTGGACTACATCTACAAGGGCGTGAAGTACCGCTCGCGCCTGGCCGAGGACCCGGGCAATCGCCTGCGCATCCGGATCTCGGTGATGCCCTACGTGGCCCCGCCGCAACCCACGGCCAGCACCCCCTGACGCTTTCGTCGCGGAAGCCTTGCGCTGCGCCGCAGCACGTGCGAGCATTCGCGCCCATGAAGATGAACGCACACGCCCATGCCGACAGCGCGGCCCGCCAGGCCTCGGGCATGACCTCGCGTGCGCGTCGACCGGAATCCTGCTCCTAGCTGGGTCGCCCGGACGTTTTCACCTGTCTAGACGGAACCCAGCCAGAGGCTGGGTTTTTTCGTTTCAGACGCCCGCAATGCCACATTCCCGAAACCAGGATGCCGTAATGAAGCACTTCTTGAACACGCAGGACTGGAGCCGCAGCGAACTGGACGCCCTGCTGACGCAGGCCGCGCTGTACAAGCAGCACAAGCTGGGCGACGCGCTGAAGGGCAGGTCCATCGCCCTGGTGTTCTTCAATCCGTCCATGCGCACCCGCACCAGCTTCGAGCTGGGCGCGTTCCAGCTCGGCGGCCACGCGGTGGTGCTGCAGCCGGGCAAGGACGCGTGGCCGATCGAGTTCGACCTGGGCACGGTGATGGACGGCGACACCGAGGAGCACATCGCCGAGGTGGCGAAGGTGCTGGGCCGCTACGTCGACCTGATCGGCGTGCGCGCGTTCCCGAAGTTCGTGGACTGGGCCTACGACCGCCAGGACATCGTGCTGAAGTCGTTCGCCAAGTATTCGCCGGTGCCGGTGATCAACATGGAGACGATCACCCATCCCTGCCAGGAACTGGCGCACGCGCTGGCGCTGCAGGAGCACTTCGGTACGTCCGACCTGCGCGGCAAGAAGTACGTGCTCACCTGGACCTACCACCCCAAGCCGCTCAACACCGCGGTGGCGAACTCGGCGCTGACCATCGCCACCCGCCTGGGCATGGATGTGACCCTGCTGTGCCCGACGTCGGACTACGTGCTGGACGAGCGCTACATGGGCTGGGCCGAGCAGAACGTGGCCGAGAGCGGCGGCTCGCTGACCGTCAGCCACGACATCGAGAGCGCCTACCGCGGCGCCGACGTGGTCTACGCCAAGAGCTGGGGCGCGCTGCCGTTCTTCGGCAACTGGGCGCCCGAGAAGCCCATCCGCGACCGGTACAAGCACTTCATGGTCGACGAGGCCAAGATGGCGCTGACCAACAACGGCGTCTTCAGCCACTGCCTGCCGCTGCGCCGCAACGTCAAGGCCAGCGACGCGGTGATGGATTCGCCCAACTGCATCGCCATCGACGAAGCGGAGAACCGCCTGCACGTGCAAAAGGCCATCATGGCCGCGCTGGTGCAAGGGTGAGCGGAGAGGAGTGAGAAGTGAGGAGTGAGCGAAAAGCGCTTGCTCCCCAACTTCTCCCGCAACCCCGCTCCCACTCACTCCTCGCTTCTCACTTCTCACTCCTCTCCACTCACTTCTTCCCAAAGCCCCCATGAACCAGTCCAAAGACATCGTCCTCGCCTTTTCCGGCGGCCTCGACACCAGTTTCTGCGTGCCCTACCTGAAGGAGCGCGGCTGGAACGTGCACACCGTGTTCGCCGACACCGGCGGCGTGGACGACGAGGAACGCGACTTCATCGAGAAGCGCGCGGCCGAACTGGGCGTCGCCAGCCACCGCACCGTCGATGGTGGTCCGGCGATCTGGAACGGTTTCGTCAAGCCGTTCGTGTGGGCGGGCGAGGGCTACCAGGGCCAGTACCCGCTGCTGGTCTCCGACCGCTACCTGATCGTCGATGCCGCGCTCGCGCGCGCCGCCGAGCTGGGCACCAACGCCATCGCCCACGGTTGCACCGGCATGGGCAACGACCAGGTGCGCTTCGACCTGGCGGTCAAGGCCAGCGGCGACTACCGCATCGTGGCGCCGATCCGCGAGATCCAGAAGGAACACACACAGACCCGCGCCTACGAGCAGCAGTATCTGGAAGAACGCGGTTTCGGCGTGCGTGCCAAGCAGAAGGCCTACACGATCAACGAGAACCTGCTGGGCGTGACCATGTCCGGCGGCGAGATCGACAAGTGGGAAGCGCCCGGCGAAGGCGCGCGCGGCTGGTGCGCGCCGCGCAGCGCGTGGCCGACCGAGCCGCTGACCGTCAGCCTGAAGTTCGCCAACGGCGAGGCGGTCGAGCTGGACGGCAAGCCGTTGCCGGGCGCGCAGATCCTGGCCAGGCTCAACAAGCTGTTCGCGCCCTACGGCGTGGGCCGCGGCATGTACACCGGCGACACCGTGATCGGCCTGAAGGGCCGCATCGTGTACGAAGCGCCCGGCCTGGTGGCGCTGCTGGCCGCGCACCGCGCGCTGGAGGAGGCCGTGCTGAGCAAGCAGCAGAACCGCTTCAAGCCCGAGGTGGCGCGCAAGTGGGTGGAACTGGTCTACGAAGGCTTCTACCACGACCCGCTGAAGGCCGACCTGGAGGCGTTCCTGGCGTCCTCGCAGGCCACCGTCAACGGCGAGGTGGTGCTGGAGACCCGCGGCGCGCGCGTGGATGCGGTGGCGGTGAAGTCGCCGCACCTGCTCAACGCCAAGGGCGCCACCTACGCGCAGTCCGCGGACTGGGGCGTGGAGGAAGCGGAAGGCTTCATCAAGCTGTTCGGCATGAGCTCGACCCTGTGGGCCGAGATCAACCGCTGAGGACTGCATGGACCGGCTGCGCATCAGCACCGATCCCGCCGAGCTCGACGTCGGGATGATCCACCGCTTCCTGTCGACGCAATCGGCCTGGGCGCTGGGCATCGACGAGGCGCGCGTGCGGCGCTCGATCACGCATTCCCTGTGCTTCGGCGGCTATGCCGGCGGAGCGCAGGTCGCCTTCGCGCGCGTCGTCACCGACCGGGCGACCTTCGCCAACCTGGTCGATGTCTTCGTGCTGCCTGAGCAGCGCGGCAACGGCTACGGCAAGGCGCTGCTGCGGGCGGTGATGGCGCATCCGGACCTGCAGGGCCTGCGCCGGTTCACGCTGGCCACGCGCGATGCGCATGGCCTCTATGCGGGCTGCGGCTTCGCCGCGCCCAAGCACCCCGATACCCTGATGGAGATCCTCGTGCCCGATATCCATGCGGTGGCTGCATGAGCCCGTTGCTCGCCAGCACCCTGCGCCATCTCGAGGTCCTGGTGTCCTTCGACACCCGCAATCCGCCGCGCGAGATAGGTACCGGCGGGATCTTCGACTACCTGCGCGCGCAGTTGCCGGATTTCCGCATCGAGGTGACCGACCACGGCGCCGGCGCGGTGTCGTTCTTCGCCGTGCGCGGGCAGCCGAAGCGGGTGTTCAACGTGCACCTGGACACGGTGCCGTCCTCGCCGGCGTGGAGCGCCGATCCGCACGTACTGCGCGTGCAGGACGACCGCGCCATCGGCCTGGGCGCCTGCGACATCAAGGGCGCGGCGGCGGCGCTGGTGGCCGCGGCGCAGGCGACGCAGGGCGACGCCGCGTTCCTGTTCAGTACCGACGAGGAAGCGAACGACCCGCGCTGCATCGCCGCCTTCCTTGCGCGCGACCATGGCTTCGGCCAGGCCGTCATCGCCGAGCCCACCCGCTGCGAGGCCGTCCTCGCGCACCGCGGCATCAGCGCGGTGCGGATGGCGTTCAAGGGACAGGCCGGGCACGCCTCGGCCGAGAACGCACTGTCGCTGAGCGCGCTGCACAACGCGATGCGCTGGGGCACGGGCGCGCTGGATTTCGTGCAGGCGCAGCACCATGCGCGCTTCGGCGGGCTGACCGGGCTGCGTTTCAACATCGGCCGGGTCGAAGGCGGCATCAAGGCCAACATGATCGCGCCCAGCGCCGAGGTGCGGTTCGGCTTCCGGCCGCTGCCGTCGCAGGACATGGACGGGTTGCACGCGACCTTCCGCGAGCTCGCCAATGCCGACGCGCTGGCCGAGTACGAGGAGACATTCCGCGGCCCCTCGCTGCCTTCCGGCGACGTGGCCCGCGCCGAGGAGCGCCGGCTGGCCGCGCGCGACCTGGCCGACGAGCTCGGCCTGCCGATCGGTAACGCGGTGGACTTCTGGACCGAAGCGTCGCTGTTCTCGCAGGCCGGCTTGACCGCTTTCGTCTACGGCCCGGGCGACATCGCCCAGGCGCACACGGCGGACGAATGGGTGGCGCTGGAACAACTGCAACGCTATGCCGATAGCGTGGCGCGCATCCTCGGCAAAACCGATTGACTGCAGGAGGGGCTTCGGCCCCGACCTGCGGAGATGGCAGTCGGGGCTGAAGCCCCTCCTACGACGACAACGAAACAACGATGCAATCGAACAAGCAAACCCGCCAGACCATCATCCGCCTGCTCTCCAGCATGGCCAGCGCCAAGGAGATCTCGCAGTACGTCAAGCGCTTCTCGCAGCTCGACGCCAAGCGCTTCGCCGTGGTCAAGGTGGGCGGGGCGGTGCTGCGCGACGACCTGGAGGCGCTGACGTCCTCGCTGACCTTCCTGCAGGAAGTCGGCCTGACCCCCATCGTCGTGCACGGCGCCGGCCCGCAGCTCGACGAGGAGATGAACGCCGCCGGCATCACCAAGCAGACCGTCAACGGCCTGCGCGTGACCACGCCGGACGTGCTGGCCATCGTGCGCAAGGTGTTCCTGCAGCAGAACCTGGCGCTGGTGGAGGCCTTGCAGCAGGGCGGCGCGCGCGCCACCTCCATCGTGTCCGGCGTGTTCGAGGCGCAGTTCAAGGACCAGGCCACCTACGGCCTGGTCGGCGATGTCACCGGCATCAACCTGGCGCTGATCGAGGCCAGCCTGAAGGCCGGCTCCATCCCGGTGATCGCCAGCATGGGCGAGACCGCCGTCGGGCAGATCCTCAACATCAACGCCGACTTCGCCGCCAACGAACTGGTGCAGGTGCTGCAGCCGTACAAGATCATCTTCCTGACCGGCACCGGCGGCCTGCTGGACGCGGAGGGCAAGGTGATCGACTCGATCAACCTGTCCACCGAGTACGACGAGCTGATGGCGCAGCCGTGGATCAACGGCGGCATGCGGGTGAAGATCGAGCAGATCAAGGACCTGCTGGACAGGCTGCCGCTGACCTCGTCGGTGTCGATCACCCGGCCGGCGGAACTGGCCAAGGAGCTGTTCACCCACAAGGGCTCGGGCACCCTGGTGCGCCGCGGCGAGCGCGTGCTGCGCTTCGAGGGCTCGTGGGACGGCGTGGACCTGGCGCGCATGCGCACGCTGATCGAGTCCAGCTTCGGCCGCCGGCTGCTGCCGGACTACTTCGAGCGCACGCGGCCGCACCGCCTCTACGTCAGCGAGAACTACCGCACCGCGCTGATCCTGACCCAGGAGGAGGGCTTCGCCTACCTGGACAAGTTCGCCGTGCTCGACGACGCGCAGGGCGAGGGCCTGGGCCGCGCCGTCTGGCACGTGATGCGCGAGGAAAACCCGCAACTGTTCTGGCGCTCGCGCCACAACAACCCGGTCAACATCTTCTACTACGCCGAGTCCGACGGCTGCTATAAGCAGGAGAAGTGGAAGGTGTTCTGGTACGGCATCGAGGACTTCGCCGACATCGCGCGCTGCGTGGCGCATTGCCGCACCCGCCCGGCGACGCTGGAGGACTGAGCATGGCCGACACGCCGCTGCCGCCGGCCTGGCGCGAGGCGCCCGTCCTCGCCGGGCGGCACGCGCGCCTGGAGCCGATGGCGCCGGCGCACGTGCCGGAGCTGCGCGCCGCGCTGGCCGGCGACGCGCTCTCGCGGCTGTGGTTCACCAGCGTGCCCACCGCCGAGGGCGCCGAAGCCTACGTGCGGGAGGCGCAGGCGGCGCAGGCGCAGGGGCGCGTGCTGCCGTTCGTGGTGCGCGACGCGCAGGGCGCGGTGGTGGGCAGCACCCGCTACTACCGGCTGGAACCGGACGTGCCCACGCTGTGCATCGGCTACACCTGGTACGTCCCGCGCGTGCAGCGCACCGGCGTCAACACCGACGCCAAGCGGTTGCTGCTGGCGCACGCCTTCGGTGCGCTGGGCTGCATCAGCGTGGTGTTCGAGACCAGTTGGTTCAACCACCGCTCGCGCGCGGCCATCGCCAGGCTCGGTGCCAAGCAGGACGGCGTGTTGCGCAACCATCGGCGCCACGCCGACGGCAGCCCGCGCGACACGGTCGTCTTCTCCATCATCGACAGCGAATGGCCCGCCGTGGAGCGGAACCTGCAGGCCATGCTGCAACAGCACGGACAGGAACCCGCATGACAACCAAGAAGACCCTCGGCATTGTCGGCGCCCGCGGCCATACCGGCGCGGAACTGATCAGGCTGGTCGCCCGCCATCCGGGGCTGGAACTGGCGTTCGTCTCCTCGCGCGAGCTGGACGGCCAGCGCGTGGCCGACCACAACGACGCCTACGCGGGCGAACTGCGCTACGAGAACCTGGACCCCGCCGCGGCGGCGGCCAAGGGCGCGGACGCGGTGGTGCTGGCCCTGCCCAACGGCAAGGCGGGCGCCTACGTGGAAGCGCTCGACGCGCAGGCGCCGCAGACCGTGATCGTGGACCTGTCGGCCGATTACCGCTTCGACCCCGCCTGGTACTACGGCCTGCCGGAACTGACCCGCGGCCGCTACGCCGGCCAGAAGCGCATCAGCAATCCCGGCTGCTACGCCACCGCCATGCAACTGGCGATCACGCCGCTGCTGGAGCGCCTGGCCGGGCCGCCGCAGTGCTTCGGCGTGTCCGGCTATTCCGGCGCGGGCACCACGCCGTCGGACAAGAACGATCCCGAACTGCTGCGCGACAACCTGATGCCCTACGCATTGGCCGATCACATGCACGAGCGCGAGGTCGGTTGCCACCTGGGCGTGCCGGTGGAGTTCATGCCGCACGTGGCCCCGCATTTCCGCGGCATCACCATGACGATCAACCTGTGGTTGCAGCAGCCGGCGAAGCTGGACGAGATCCGCGCGCTGTACCGCGAGCGCTATGCCGGCGAACCGCTGGTGCGGGTGATCGACGAAGCACCGTGGGTCAGCCGCATCGCCGGTCGTCACGGCGTGGAGATCGGCGGCTTCACCCTGGCGCCGGGCGGCAAGCGGCTGGTGGTGGTGTCCACGCTGGACAACCTGCTCAAGGGCGCGGCGACGCAGGCGATGCAGAACCTCAACCTTGCGCTGGGGTATGGCGAATTGACCGGGATTCCGATGGAGGAGGCAGCATGAAGGTCGAATTTGTTCGGGACCGGGGCCCCGGGGCCCGGGGCCCGGAAAAGCGCTGTGCGGCTTCGGTGGTTCGCAATCGACTCTCCGCGGTTCCCGGTCCCCGGTCCCCGGTCCCGTCTCTTTCCGTGGAGGCCTCGCCATGAGCGACCTGCTGTGGCAAAAACCCGGCGTGGCAGTGGACGCGGAGATCCAGCGCTTCCTGGCCGGCGACGACGTGCTGCTGGACCGCGAATTCTTCCTGCACGACATCCAGGCCAGCACGGCGCACGCGGAAGGGCTGCAGCGCATCGGCATCCTGTCCGGCGACGAACTGGCCGGCCTGAAGCGCGAACTGGCGCAACTGGCCGAAGACTTCCGCCGCGGCGATTTCGTCCTGGACGAGCGCTACGAGGACGGCCATTCGGCCATCGAGGCGCGGCTGACCGAACGCCTGGGCGACGCCGGCCGCAAGATCCACACCGGCCGCAGCCGCAACGACCAGATCCTGGTCGCCACGCGGCTGTGGCTGAAGGAAAAGCTGGCGCGCGTGGCGGTGCTGTCGCGCGAGGTCGCCAAGGTGGCGCTGGACCGCGCGCAGGCCGAACGCGACCTGCCGGTGCCCGGCTACACCCACATCCAGCGCGCCGTGGTGTCGTCCGCGGGCATGTGGTGGGCCGGCTGGGCGGAAGCCTTCATCGACAACGCCGCGCGCGCGCGCGACACGCTGAAGCTGGTCGACGCCAACCCGTTGGGCACCGCCGCCGGCTACGGCGTCAACCTCAAGCTGGACCGCGAGCACACCACCGCGGCGCTCGGCTTCGCCCGGATGCAGGTCAGCCCGATCTACGCGCAGCTCTCGCGCGGCAAGTTCGAGCTGGCCGCGCTGGAAGCGCTGGGCGGCGCCACCCTGGACCTGCGCCGCATCGCCTGGGACCTGTCGCTGTTCACCAGCGCCGAGTTCGGCTTCGTCGCGCTGCCGGCGCAGTACACCACCGGCAGTTCGATCATGCCGAACAAGCGCAATCCGGACGTGATCGAACTGATGCGCGCCACCCACGCCAGCGTGGCGGCCGCGCGCACCGAGATCGAGCAGTTGCTGTCGCTGCCGTCCGGCTACCACCGCGACCTCCAGGCCAGCAAGGGCGCGATCTTCCACGGCTTCGGCCGCGGCCTGGCGGCGCTGGAACTGCTGCCGGCGCTGCTGGCCAACCTGGAATGGCGGCCGGAGCGGCTGCGCGCGGCCATCGACTCGGGCATGTACGCCACCGACGTGGCGGTGGAAGCCGCCGTGGCCGGCGTGCCGTTCCGCGAAGCCTACAAGGCCGCGGCGGCGTCGGCGGACACGGCCGGGCAGGGGCGCACGCCGGAAGGCAGCCTGGCCGCGCGCACGTCGCCCGGCGCCGCCGCCGACCTGCGGCTGGACGAGTTGCGCACACGCTGGGACGCACTGGCCTGACCTGTAGGAGGGGCTTCAGCCCCGACTGTTCTCCCCTGATTCCGCGGTCGGGGCTGAAGCCCCTCCTACACACATCGACGCTGAAGGATGCGGAAGCAATGAAGCGATACCTGGTAATGGCCATGCGCGGACCGGACTTCAGCGAGGCGGCGATCGCGCCGCACCTGGCGTTCCTCGACGGGCTGCGCGAACAGGGCCTGCTGGAACTTACCGGCGGTTTCAGCGACAAGTCCGGCGGCGCCTACGTGCTGACCGGCGTCGCCTCGCTGGACGAAGCGCGCGCCATCGTCGCGCGCGATCCGCTGGCTACCGGCGGCGCGTCCGTCCTCACCGTGTACGAGTGGAACACCCGCTGAGGCGCCCCGATGAACCACGCCCCTCAACCCTTCGCCGAACAGGCCCTGCCGAACTGGAAGCGTGCCGTGCTGAAGGTCGGCAGCAGCCTGCTCGCCGCCGACGGCGACGGCCTCAGTCCGCGCCACGCACTGAACCTGGCGCAGTTCGTCTCGTCGAGCATCGCGGCGGGGAAGGAGTTGGTCATCGTGTCCTCCGGCGCGGTCGCCGCCGGGCGCGGCATGCTGCACCGCCGGCCGCAGGCCGGCGCCGCCATGGCGGAGCGGCAGGCACTGGCGGCGCTGGGCCAGGCGCAACTGATCGGCCTGTGGCAGCGCTTCTTCGAGCGCCCGGTCGCGCAGGTGCTGCTGACCCACGACGACCTGCGCAACCGCCGCCGCTATCTCAACGCGCGCGCCACCCTGCAGGAACTGCTGGCGCTGGGCGCGCTGCCGGTGGTGAACGAGAACGACACCGTCTCGGTGGACGAACTGAAGCTGGGTGACAACGACAACCTGGCCGCGGTGGTCGCCGCGCTGGCCGACGCCGACGCCTTGTTCATCGCCACCGACATCGACGGCTTCCACACCGCCAACCCGCGCACCCATGCCGACGCGCGGCCGATCCTGGAAGTGGAGGCGCTGACGCCGGAGTTCTTCGCCATGGCCGGCGGCGCCGGCAGCGGCGTGGGCACCGGCGGCATGCACACCAAGTTGGAAGCCGCCGCCAAGGCTGCCGCCGCCGGCATCGAGACCTTCCTGTTCAACGGCACCCGCGCCGAGACGGTGGCCGCGCTGTCGCGCGGCGTGCTGCTGGGCACGCGCTTCCGGCCGTCGCAGAACCGGCTGGCTGCGCGCAAGTACTGGCTGCGCAACGTGCCGGTGGAAGCCGGCGCGATCGTCGTCGACGCCGGCGCCGCCGCCGCGCTGGCCGGCAAGGGCGCCTCGCTGCTGCCCGGCGGCGTGGCGACGGCCGAGGGCGACTTCCGCCGCGGCGACATGGTGGAAGTGGTGCTGCGCGACCATCGTGGCGACCAGCGCATCGCGCGCGGCGTGGCGCAGTATTCGGCGATGGACATCCGCCGCATCGCGCGCCGCCATTCGCGCGAGATCGAGGGCATACTCGGCTACACCTACGGCGAGAACGTGATCCACCGCGACGACCTGGTGATCCTGTAGCGGCAGGCCGGACGACGGCGGATTCGACCAACAGCGCCCGCGCCGCGGGCGCGGCAACGGGAAAGCGCATGACCGACATCAAGACCCTGGCCCTGCAATGCCGCGACGCCGCGCAGGCCATCGCCACCTTGCCGACCGATGCCAAGAACGCCCTGCTGCGCGCCATGGCCGATGCGCTGCTGGCCGACGAGGCGGCGATCCTGGCCGCCAATGCGCGGGACATGGAGGCCGCCGCGGCCAAGGGCACCGGCGCCGCCATGCTCGACCGGCTGCGGCTGGACGCCAAGCGCCTGCGCGGCATCGCCGACGCCGTGCGCGAAGTGGCGGAGCTGCCGAACCCGGTCGGCCAGGTGACCCGCGCCTACGACCGCCCCAACGGCATCCACGTGGAGCGCGTGCGCGTGCCGCTGGGGGTGATCGCGATGGTCTACGAGGCGCGCCCCAACGTCACCGCCGACGCGGCCGCGCTGTGCCTGAAGGCCGGCAACGCGGTGATCCTGCGCGGCGGTTCGGAAGCCATCCATTCCAACACCGCCATCGCCGCCTCGCTGCGGCGCGCGCTGCGCGAGGCCGGCCTGCCCGAGGCGGTGCTGACCCTGGTCGAGGACCTGCGGCGCGAAACCATCCTGGAACTGATCCAGCTCAACGACATCGTCGACCTGGCGATCCCGCGCGGCGGCGAAGGGCTGATCCGCTTCGTCGCCGAACACGCGCGCGTGCCGGTGATCAAGCACTACAAGGGCGTCTGCCACCAGTACGTGGACGCCGGCGCCGACCTGGACCTGGCGCTGGACCTGCTGCTGGACGGCAAGGTCTCGCGCCCCTCGGCCTGCAACGCGCTGGAAACGCTGCTGGTCCACCGCGACGTCGCCGCGCAGTTCCTGCCGCGCGCGGCGGCGGCGCTGCGCGCGCGCGGCGTGGAGTTGCGCATGGACGAAGCAGGCAGGGCGCTGGTGCCGGACGCGGCGGCGGCCGACGAGGACGACTACGCCGCCGAATTCCTCGACCTGATCCTGGCGGTGCGCGTGGTCGACGACCTGGACGCCGCCATCGCCCACGTGCACCGCTACACCTCCGACCACACCGAAGTCATCGTCACCCGCGACGCGACGCGTGCCGAAGCCTTCGTCAACGCGTTGCGCTCGGCCGTGGTGATGGTCAACGCGTCCTCGCGCTTCTCCGACGGCGGCGAACTGGGGTTGGGCGCGGAGATCGGCATCTCGACCACGCGCCTGCATTCCTACGGACCGATGGGGCTGGAGGCGCTGACGGTGGAGCGCTTCGTGGTGCGCGGCGAAGGCCAGGTGCGGCACCCGGACCTGCTGCGGGGCTGAGGCCGCCCGCTACCAGCAGTCTTCCAGCAGCCGCGGCCGGCACGCGAACCACGCGCCGACCAGCACCAGGCCCACGCACAGCAGCAGGAACGCGAACGACGCCTGCCACCCGCCGGTGCGCGCGTGCAGCCAGCCGAACAGCAGCGGCCCCAGGCAGCTCAGGCTGTAGCCCACGCCCTGCATGAAGCCCGACAGTGCTGCCGAGCCCTGCGGCGTGCGCGTGCGCAGGTTGATCAGGGTCAGCGTCAGCGGGAACGTGCTTGGCCCCAGGCCCAGCAGGACCACCCACAGCACCGGCGCGCGCATCGGCGCCCACAACAGGCCGGCGAACGCGGCCAGGTAGGCCAGCGAACAGACCAGCACCAGCACGAACGGATTGCGCAGGCGCGTGGCCAGCGCCGGCATGGTCAGCGCGCTGACCAGGCCGAGCGCCGAGAACAGCGCCAGCATGGTGCCGCCGAAGGCGCGGCTGGCGCCGGCTTCGACCATCAGCCGCGGCAGCCAGGTGAACACCGCATAGGAGATCAGCGAGGTCATGCCGAACATCAGCGCCATGCCCCAGCCCAGCGACGTGCGCCAGACCCGCCCGGCCGGCGCGGACGCGGCCAGTTCCGGGGCTTCGTCGCCGGGGCGCACGGCGGCGTCGTGCAGCCGGGCCAGGGGGGTGCCGGCCTGGCGCTCCTTGTGCAGCACCGCGATCCACGGCAGCGCGGCGGCGACCGCCACCAGCGCCCACGCGCCCAGCGAAACGCGCCAGCCCGCGGCGTCGGCCAGCGGCACCGCCGCCAGCGCCGGCAGCACCGTGCCCAGTTGCAGCACGGTGATGTAGGCGCTGCTGACCGCGCCCACGCGGTCGGCGAAATAGCGCTTGACCAGCGGCGGCAGCACGACGTTGCCGATCCCCATGCCGATCAGGGCCACGGTGTTGGCGGCCAGCAGCCCGCTGGTGCCGCCGGCCAGCGCGCGCGCCAGCAACCCGGCGGCGGCCAGCGCCATCGCCAGCAGCGCGGTGCGCTCCAGGCCGGCGCGGTGGCCCAGCGCCGGCGTCAGCACCCCGGCCAGGGCGAAGGCCGCGGTCGGCGCCATGCCCAGTACCCCGGCCATGGTGGAGCCGAAGCCGAACGCCTCGCCCAGCACGTCCAGCAGCGGCGTCAGCGAGGTCACCGCGGTGCGCAGGTTGAACGCGGCCAGCAGGATGCCGGCCAGAACGAGCCAGCGCCCGTTGCGCGCGTCCATCGGGGCGGGGGTTGCCATGGGAACTCCTCGCCGGGTCCCGCCGGAACGATGTGGCGGATGCGGTGGCCGGAAAGACGAACACCGGCACGGGGCCGGTGTCGTCATGCGATTCAGATTGGTCGGGGAGACAGGATTCGAACCTGCGACCTCTACGTCCCGAACGTAGCGCTCTACCAGACTGAGCTACACCCCGACTGAGCGCGCCATTGTAGTGAACGCACCGCGCCGCGGCAATACCCGGGGGCGCATGCGCATCCGGCGGCGGATGCGCCCCGCGGGGCCGCCGCCGCGGGCGGAAAGCTGCGGACCGTGCGGCAAGCCACGTAAAATGCGGGACTCACGTATGCCGGAGTTGCCCGCTTGATCAAGCCCCGTACCCCGCCTGGCGTCATGGAACTGCTCCCGCGCGAGCAGATCGCCTTCCAGCGCATGCTGGACACCATCCGCCGGAACTACGAGCGCTTCGGCTTCCTGCCGGTGGAGACGCCGGTGTTCGAGCTGTCCGAGACCCTGCTGACCAAGTCCGGCGGCGAGACCGAGCGGCAGGTGTACTTCGTGCAATCCACCGGCGCGCTGGCGAAGGAGGGCGAGGGCCTGCCGGAACTGGCGCTGCGCTTCGACCTGACCGTGCCGCTGGCCCGCTACGTGGCCGAGCACGAGCACGAACTGACCTTCCCGTTCCGCCGCTACCAGATCCAGCGCGTCTACCGCGGCGAGCGCGCCCAGCGCGGCCGCTTCCGCGAGTTCTACCAGTGCGACATCGACGTGATCGGCAAGGACGCGCTGAGCGTGCGCTTCGATGCCGAGATCCTGGCGGTGATCCACGCGGTGTTCAGCGACCTGGGCATCGGCGACTTCACCATCCAGTTGAACAACCGCAAGCTGATGCGCGGCTTCTTCGAGGCGCAGGGCGTCACCGACGGCGAGCAGCAGGCGCTGGTGCTGCGCGAAGTGGACAAGCTGGACAAGCGCGGCGCCGACTACGTGCGCGAGACGCTGACCGGCGAAGGCTTCGGCATGTCCGCCGAGGCGGTCGACCGCATCCTCGACTTCGTCGCCGTGCGCAGCACCGGCCACGCCGACGCGCTGGCCCGGCTGGACGCGCTGGGGCAGGGCAGCGACACCTTCGAGCAGGGCATCGCCGAACTGCGCGAAGTGCTGGAACTGGTCAAGGCGCTGGGCGTGCCGGAAAGTGCGTATTGCCTGAACTTTTCCATCGCCCGCGGCCTGGACTACTACACCGGCACCGTCTACGAGACACAACTGGACGGCTACCCGCAGATCGGCTCGATCTGCTCCGGCGGCCGCTACGAGGACCTGGCCAGCCACTACACCAAGTCCAAGCTGCCCGGCGTGGGCATCTCCATCGGCCTGACCCGGCTGTTCTGGCAACTGCGCGAGGCCGGGCTGATCGCCGGCGTCGACGAGAGCAGCGTGCAGGCGCTGGTGGCGCTGATGGACGAGGCGCAACTCGCCGAAGCGCTGGACATCGCCCGCCGCCTGCGCGCGGCCGGCATCAACACCGAAGTGCAGATGGAAGCGCGCAAGCTGGCCAAGCAGTTCCAGTACGCCTCGCGCGCCGGCATCCGCTTCGTCGTGCTGGCCGGCGAGGACGAACTGGCGCGCGGTGCGGTGACGGTGAAGGACCTGGCGCGCGAGCAGCAGTTCGAGGTCAAGCGCGAGGAACTCGCCAGCAGCCTGAAGGTGGAACTGGAACAGGCGCGCGCGCTGGCGGGGCGCTGACATGAAACCGATCCTGCTGGACGGCGCGTCGCTCACCCGGGACAGGCTGGTCGAGATCGCCTTCGGCGCCAGCGTGGAACTGGACAAGCGCGCACTGAAGGACGTGGCGCGCGCGGCCGACTTCCTGGCCGAGCAGGTGCGTCGCGAGGAGCCGATCTACGGCGTGTCCACCGGCTTCGGCAGCAACGCCGACAAGCTGCTGGGCGCGCATCCGCTGCGCGACGAATTGCCGGGCGCGGCGAAGTCCGGCCGCTCGCTGCACGAGGAGTTGCAGCACAACCTGATCGTCACCCACGCCGTTTGCGTGGGCGAGCCGATGGCGCCGGAGATCGTCCGCGCGATGCTCGGCATCCGCATCAACACGCTGCTGAAGGGCCATTCCGGCATCCGCGTGGAGACGTTGCAGGCGCTGGCGGCGATGCTCAACGCCGGCATCGTGCCGGTGGTGCCGGCGCTGGGTTCGGTGGGCGCCTCCGGCGACCTGGCGCCGCTGTCGCACCTGGCCATCGTGCTGCTCGGCGGTGGCGAAGCCTTCTACCAGGGCGAGCGCATCGCCGGTGCGGAAGCGCTGGCGCGCGCCGGCCTGGCGCCGGTCACGCTGTCGTACAAGGAAGGGCTGGCGCTGAACAACGGCACCGCGCAGATGCTGGCGATGGGCGTGCTGGCGACGTACCGGCTGGACAACCTGCTGGACACCGCCGACCTGGCCGCGGCGATGACTCTCGACGCCTTCGCCGGCCGCCTGGGCGCGTTCGCCGAGGAAGTGCACGCGCTGCGCCCGCATCCGGGCCAGGTGCATGTGGCCGCGCGCCTGCGCGATCTGCTGGACGGCTCCACGCTGGCCGACATTCCCTACCATCTGGTGCCGAAGTTCCGGCCCTGGCTGCCCGGCAGTTGGGACACCGCGGAGGCGCAGCAACTGCGCTTCGACATCGGCTGGGACTGGGTGCCCAGCGACCAGCGCCACGGCCGCGAGAAGTTCTACCGCCGCTTCAAGCCGTTCCGTGGCGGCAAGAAGCACCAGCCGCAGGACAGCTATTCGCTGCGCTGCATCCCGCAGGTGCACGGCGCCGTGCGCGATGCGCTGGCGCAGGCCAGGCGCGTGCTCGACATCGAACTGAACGCGGTCACCGATAACCCGCTGGTGTTCCCCGACAAGCAGGCCGAGCACGTCGAGGAGCAGGTCATTTCCGCCGGCCACTTCCACGGCATGCCGCTGGCGTTGGCGATGAGCTACGTGAAGGCGGCGATCCCGACGCTGGCGTCGATCAGCGAGCGCCGCCTCAACAAGCTGGTCGATCCGGCCACCAACGACGGCCTGCCGGCGTTCCTGATCGGCAACGAAGACGGCACCGAATCGGGCCACATGATCGTGCAGTACACCGCCGCGGCCATCGTCAACGATCTCGCCAGCCGCGCGCATCCGGCCAGCGTGTTCTCGGTGCCGACCAGCGCCAACGCCGAGGACCACGTGTCGATGGGCGCCAACGAGGCGCGTCACGTGCTGGCGATGGTGCGGGACCTGGGCAAGGTGCTGGCGCTGGAGCTGTACACGGCCGCGCAGGCGCTGGACCTGCGTCGCGACATGATCAACGTGGCACGCGACCTGGCGCGCCGCGCCGATGCGCAGACGCTGGCGGCCAAGGTTGCCGGCGGCCCGCTGCCCGGCGCACCCGGGCGCGAGGCCTTCGTCGAAGAAGTGGAGGCGTTGCGCATGGAACTGGCGGCCACCGACGAATTCCGCCCCGGCCACGCCGTCGCCGTGGCGCACGCCGCGATCCGCACCAGGATCCCCTTCCTCGACCGCGACCGCGCCCTGGACGGCGAAGTCGCCGCTGCCGTGAGCCTGGTCGAATCCGGCGACCTGCTCGCCGCCGTCCGCAACCGCTGAGCCCGGCGGCTCTCTTCCTCCGTGACGTAGGAGCGACGTAAGTCGCGCCAGGGAAAATCCATAACGGGGACACGGATAAGAGCGGATGCACACGGATAAGGCGTTTTCCTTTTATCCGCTCTGATCCGCTTTGATCCGTGTCGAAACGCCTTTCCGGGCTTATCGGTCGCGACTTGCGTCGCTCCTACAAGGGGAGGAGGAGAGGGATAGCATCCCTGTCACCTCATCCGCGTTCATCCGCGTAATCCTTGGCGGCTGCTGCTTTCCGGACAGTGTGGAATCAGAGAGTGCGCACGCAGTCGCGGCCTTCGGCCTTGGCGGCATACAGGGCCTGGTCGGCCACCTGCAATGCCGATTCCAGACTGTCGCGCGCTTCCAGGTCCACACAGTGCACGCCGATGCTGGCGGAGATGGGGATCTCCAGGCCGCCGCTGCGGCAGGGTTGCGCGCGCAACGCCTGGCGCAATTCTTCCGCCACCACGCTGGCCTGGCCCAGCCCCAGGCCGGGCAGGGCGGCGATGAACTCCTCGCCGCCGAACCGCGCCAGCAGCGCGTCGTGCGGGCGCAGCGTCTCGGCCAGCAGGTCGGAGGTCCAGCGCAGGCAGTCGTCGCCGGCCAGGTGGCCGTAGGTGTCGTTGATGCGCTTGAAGTGGTCCAGGTCGATCATCAGCAGCGAGATCGGCCGCCGCGTGTTGCGCGCCTGCGACAGCAAATGTTCGAACGCCTCGCGGAAATGGGTGCGGTTGTAGAGGTCGGTCAGGCCATCCAGGCGGCTGCTCTCGCGCAGGCGCTGGTGCGCGCTCTCCAGTTCCGACAGTGCTTGCCGCAGTTCGGTGGTGCGCACGACCACCTGTTCCTCCAGCAGGTCGCGGGCGTCGCGGACGATGCGTTCGTTCTCGTTGCGCAGGGCGGCGTAGCGGTAACCCAGCGCCACCGACAGCAGCAGCATCTCCAGTGCCGAGCCGATCTGCACGCCGTATTCGGTGAGGAAGGTCTTGGGCAGCAGGCCGAACGCCAGCGCCACGAAGACGCCGGTGCCCAGCAGGAACATCGCCCAGGCCAGCAGGAAGACCTTGGCCGGCCTGTAGCCGCTGCGCACCACCATCAGGGTGATGGTGGCGATCCACGCGATGCTGGGGAACACTGCGGCCGAGGCCACCGGCGTGGCCAGGTGGTAGGGCAGTTGCGTGGCCGCGATGCCCAGCGCCACGAAGAACACGATGATCGCCTTGCTGACGCGGTCGCCCAGGCGCCAGCGCCGGTGCAGGCCGAGGAAGGTGCGCGAGAACTGCTGCATGCCGATCTGCGCCAGGCAGATCGAGATCGGCACCGACTTGTCGGCTAGCCAGGTCGAATGCGGCCATAGATATTCGAAGCCCAGGCCGTTGAGCGTGAACAGCACCAGCCCGAATGCGCCGATGTGGAACAGGTACCAGAAGTAGCTGCCGTCGCGCAGCACCAGCCAGAGCACCAGATTGTAGAAGAACAGCGCCAGCAGGATGCCGTAGTACAGGCCGATGCCGAGCTGGCCGTCGCGCGAGAACTCGGCGAACGCCGCCGGCGTGTACAGCGCCAGCGGCACCTGCATGGAACTCTGGCTCTGCACCCGCACCAGCAGGTCCACCGGTTCGCCCGCGGGCAGGTCCAGCCAGAAGTTCGGGTGCCGGTAGCGGATGCTGCGCTGCTCGAAGGGGAAGGCATCGCCGCCCTGGTAACGGATGACGCGCCCGTCGGCGTGGCGCAGATGGATGTCGATGCGGTCGCTGAGCGCGTACTGCTGCACCAGCAGCCAGCGCTGCTCGCGCGCGTTCCCGTTCACCACCCGCACGTGGAACCAGAAGGCGCCGGGCTGGAAGCCGAAGGCGGCGCCGCCGGGCGGCAAGGGGGCGAACCGGCCGTTGGCCTGCGCCGCCCACATGGCGTCCGTGCGCGCATCGCCGTCGGCGTCGTGGAAATAGGTGGTGTAGGGGGCCAGCGGCAGGTGGCTGGTGGCGGGCGTCATCCGCGCGGGACCGACCGTGCCCGCCCAGGCCGCGCCCGGCAGCAGGGCCAGGGCCAGCAGCAGCGTGCCGATGCGCAGCCAGGCACGGTGGAAGGCGTTTCCGGCGGGCGATGCCCGGCCGGGGAGAGCGGGCCGGGCCCATGTCGGGAAACGGCCGGGGTGCGTCCTTGGCAGCGTACTCATGCGTCCTGACCGCTCCAGTCCCGTGGCGGGTCGTCTCGATGGGCCTGCCGGTACCAACGCAAATCGTGGGCGGGACGGGCCCTTGACCGGAGGCGGAACGATCCATTAATGTATTAACGCGTTAATACATTGGATCGCCCTTTGAAGCGTCGCCCCGCCATCGACGAACCGCAGGACACCGCCGCCCTCCGCGCCCTCTCCGGCGCGCTGGCCGCGCTGGACCGTGCGGACGACGTCCAGGCTTTCCTCCAGGATCTGTGCACCCCCGCCGAGCTGGAGGCCATGGCCGACCGCTGGCGGGTGGTGCCGCTGCTGCTCAAGGGTGTGCCCTACCGCGAGATCCACGACCTCACCCAGGTCAGCGTCACCACCATCGGGCGCGTCGCCCGCACGCTGGAGCGCGGTGCCGGCGGTTACGCCGCCGCCGTGCAGCGCCAGCAGGCCGCCCCGGCCACCGCCTCCCACTGAGTCCTCCCCATGAGTCCGCCCCTTGCCTCCGCGACGCGCGAGCGTCTGCGCATCGCCATCCAGAAAAGCGGCCGCCTGGCCGAGCCGGCGCGCGCGCTGCTGGCCGCCTGCGGGTTGAGCTGGCGCGAAAGCCGCGACAAGCTGTTCTGCTACGGCGAATCGCTGCCGGTCGACCTGCTGCTGGTCCGCGACGACGACATCCCCAACCTGATCGCCGACGGCGTCTGCGACTTCGGCATCGTCGGCCGCAATGAACTCGACGAGCAGGCCGGCGAACGCGCGCTGCTCGGCCTGCCGCAGGCGTACCGCGAACTGCGCCCGCTGGGCTTCGGCAGTTGCCGGCTGATGCTGGCCGTGCCGGAAAACTGGGAATGGACCGGGCCGGAACAACTGCGCGGCTTGCGCATCGCCACCAGCTATCCGTCCGTACTGCGCCAGTGGCTGCTGGCGCGCGGCATCGACGCGGCGGTGGTGGAGCTGTCCGGTTCGGTCGAGATCGCGCCCAAGCTGGGCACCGCCGACCTGATCTGCGACCTGGTTTCCAGCGGCGCCACCCTGGCGGCCAACCAGCTCAAGCCGGTGGAGACACTGCTGGACAGCGAAGCGGTGCTGGCCGGCCCGGCGCGCGATTTCGACGATGCCCGCGCCGGCCTGGCCGACATGCTGCTGCGCCGCCTGGACGGCGTGCTGAAGTTGAAGGACAGCAAGTTGCTGATGTTCCGCGCCGAGCGCGACACCGTGCCCGCGCTGTCGCGCCTGCTGCCCGACGCCGACGCGCTGGTGACGCTGCCGGGCGACGGCGACGGCCCGCTGTCGTTGCAGGCGATGTGCCACGGTGCGGTCACCTGGCAGCGGCTGGAGGAATTGCAGCGCGCCGGCGCGCAGGGGCTGATGGTGCTGTCGGTCGAGAGGTCGCTGGCATGAGCGTGCCCGCTTCCACCCGGCGCTACGACTGGGACGCACTGGACGAAGCCGCGCGCGCCGCGCTGCTGGCGCGGCCGGTGCAGACCGTGGCCCAGCGCACCCGCGAAGCGGTCGCCGCGCTGCTGGCCGACGTGCGCGAGCGCGGCGACGCCGCGCTGCGTGAGATCACCGCGCGCTTCGACGGCGTGGAGCTCGCCGCTTTCGAGGTGGGCGCGGAGGAATTCGCCGCCGCGCACGCCGCCGTGCCCGCGGAGCTGCGCGAGGCCATGCAGCAGGCCGCCGCGCGCATCGAAGCCTTCCACCGCGCCGGCATGGCCCAGCCCTACGCAGTGGAAACCGCGCCCGGCGTGGTTTGCGAACGCATGATCCGGCCGATCCCGCGCGTGGGCCTGTACGTGCCCGCCGGCAGCGCGCCGCTGCCTTCCACCGCATTGATGCTGGGCGTGCCCGCGCGCCTGGCCGGCTGCCGCGAAGTGGTGCTGTGCACGCCGCCGCGCAGGGACGGCACCGCCGATCCCGCCGTACTGGTCGCCGCACAACTGACCGGCGTGCGCCGCGTGTTCAAGCTGGGCGGCGCGCAGGCGATCGCGGCGATGGCCTGGGGCACCGACAGCGTGCCGAAGTGCGACAAGCTGTTCGGCCCCGGCAACAGCTTCGTCACCGAAGCCAAGCAGCAGGTCGCCCAGGACGGCGCGGCGGCCATCGACATGCCGGCCGGCCCCTCGGAAGTGCTGGTGATCGCCGACGCCGGCGCCGATGCGGCCTTCGTCGCCGCCGATCTGCTTTCGCAGGCCGAGCACGGCCCGGATTCGCAGGTGCTGCTGCTGTCCGACGACGATGATTTGATCGCGCGCGTGCAGGCGCAGATCGACGAACAACTGGCGGCGCTGCCGCGCGCGGACATCGCGCGCACGGCGCTGTCGGCCTCGCGGTTGGTCAAGGTCGCCGCGCTGGAGGACGCCTTCGCCATCAGCAACCGCTATGCGCCCGAACACCTGATCCTGGCCCTGCGCCGGCCGCGCGACTGGCTGGAGCGGGTGGAAGCCGCCGGCTCGGTGTTCCTGGGCGACTACACGCCCGAAGCGCTGGGCGATTATTGCAGCGGCACCAACCACGTGCTGCCCACCAGCGGCGCGGCGCGCGCCTGGAGCGGGGTCAGCGTGTCCAGCTTCCAGAACTTCGTCAGCGTGCAGGCGGCCAGCCGCGCCGGCATCGGCGCCATCGGCGGCTGCGCGCTGGCGCTGGCGCGCGCCGAGGGCTTGGACGCGCACGCCAACGCCGTCGCGCTGCGCATGAGCGAGGTGGCCGCATGAGCGCCGTGCTGCCGCTGGTGCGGCCCGACCTGCGCGATTTCGCCGGTTACAAGTCTGCGCGCAGCGAAGCGCTGCGCGGTGATGTGTGGTTGAACGCCAATGAATCGGCCTGGGCCAATCCCGCCGACGTGGACGGTGCCAGCCGCCGCTATCCCGATCCGCAGCCGCCGGCCCTGCGCGCGCGGTTGGCGCAGGTCTACGGCTGCGCGCCGGAACAGGTGCTGCTCGGCCGCGGCAGCGACGAGGCCATCGACCTGCTGGTGCGCGCGTTGTGCGTGCCCGGGCAGGATGCGGTGGTCTATACGCCGCCGGTGTTCGGCATGTACGCGGTGTGCGCGCGCCTGCAGGGTGCGCGGGCGGTGGAAGTGCCGCTGGTCGACAGCGAGGCCGGCTTCGGCGCGGACCTGGACGCCATCCGCGAGGCCGCGCTGGCGCAACGGGCCAAGTTGGTGTTCCTGTGCTCGCCCTCGAATCCGGCCGGCTCGGCGATCCCGCTGGAAGGCATCGCCGCACTGGCGCAGGCGCTGGTGGGCCGCGCCCTGGTGGTGGTGGATGAAGCCTACGGCGAGTTCGCCGACCAGCCTTCGGCCGCGACCCTGCTGGACCGGCACGCCAACCTTGCCGTGCTGCGCACGCTGTCCAAGGCGCACGCGCTGGCCGCGGCGCGCATCGGCGCGGTGATCGGCGGCGCGGAACTGATCGCCGTCCTGCAACGCTGCCAGGCGCCGTACCCGGTGCCGACGCCCTGCGCCGTCCTGGCGCTGGCCGGGCTGTCGGACGCCGCGCTGGCGCAGACCCGCGAACGGGTGACGCTGGTGCGCAGCGAACGCGCGCGCCTGCACGCGGCGCTGGCGGCCACGCCCGGCGTGCACCGCGTGTACGCCTCGCAGGGCAACTACCTGCTGGCGCGCTTCGACGATGCCGAATCCGCCTTCCGCGCGCTGCTGGCCGCCGGCGTGGTGGTGCGCGACCAGCGCGCCGCGCCGCAACTCGGCGATGCGCTGCGCATCACCATCGGTTCGCCGGACCAGAACGATCGCGTGCTGGCGGCGTTGAACGCACAGGAGGCGGCCGCATGAACATTGCATCTGCCATCCCTCTATTGGCCCTCCGTGCAGGAGGGGCTTCAGCCACGACCGGATTTCCAACGAGGCCGGCCAAGCATTCGACCGTTCGCCATAGCGGCGCACTGCGGCGTCGCTTGGACGGCAGTGTTGTCGAGGCGCGGGCAGAAGTTCCTCTTATAAGGGTTGCCGTCGGAACGAAAGAACAGCCATGACTCCGATCCTCTTCATCGACCGCGACGGCACCCTGATCGAGGAGCCGGAAGACTTCCAGATCGACGCCTACGAGAAACTGCGCTTCGTCCCCGGCGTGATCCCGGCGCTGCTGAAGCTGCGCGATGCCGGCTATCACTTCGTCATCGTCAGCAACCAGGACGGGCTGGGCACGGAGAACTACCCGCGCGCCTCCTTCGACGGCCCGCACGACCTGATGATGCAGGTGTTCGAAAGCCAGGGCATCCGTTTCCGCGACGTGCTGATCGACGAGAGCTGGCCGCACGAGAACAAGCCCACGCGCAAGCCGGGCATCGGGCTGATGGTGCCTTACCTCCAGGACCGGACCATTGACTGGGCGCGTTCGGCGATGGTCGGCGATCGTCCCACCGACATCCAGTTCGCCGACAACCTGAAGATCCGCGGCTTCCAGTTGAAGACCGCGCAGTTCGGCGGCGAGTGGGACTGGGCCGGCATCGCCCACGAACTGGCCGACGCGCCGCGCCGCGCCGTGGTCCAGCGCAACACGAAGGAAACGAAGATCCGGGTGGACGTGGACCTGGACCGCGTGGCCGAGCCGGTGGCGAAGACCGGCCTGCCGTTCTTCGACCACATGCTGGAACAGATCGGCAAGCACGGCGGCTTCGCGCTGGACGTGCGCGCCGAAGGCGACCTGCACATCGACGAGCACCACACGGTGGAAGACACCGGACTGACGCTGGGGCAGGCGCTGAAGGAGGCGCTGGGCGACAAGCGTGGCATCGGACGCTACGGTTTCACCCTGCCGATGGACGAGACCCTGGCCAGCGCCGCGCTGGATTTCAGCGGGCGGCCGTATTTCGTCTTCGAGGGCGAGTTCAGGCGCGAACGCGTCGGTGACCTGCCGACCGAACTGGTGCCACACTTCTTCCGTTCGCTGTGCGACGCCTCCGGCCTGAACCTCAACCTGCGCGTGCAGGGCGACAACGACCACCACAAGGTCGAAGCCTGCTTCAAGGCGCTGGCGCGCGCGTTGCGCCAGGCGATCAAGCGCGAAGGCGCGGAACTGCCGTCCACCAAGGGAGCACTGTGATGCGCGTGGCCCTGGTCGATGCCGGCGGCGCCAACCTCGGCTCGGTGCGCTACGCGCTGAACCGGCTGGGCGTGGAGCCGGAACTGGCGACCGATGCGGCCGCGATCCGCGCGGCCGACCGCGTGATCCTGCCCGGCGTCAGCACCGCTGCGCAGGTGATGGGGCGCCTGCGCGAACTGTCGCTGGTGGAGACGCTGCGCACGCTGGAGCGCCCGCTGCTGGGCGTGTGCGTGGGCATGCAACTGCTGTTCGAGCATTCCGAGGAAGACGACACGCCCTGCCTGGGCCTGCTGCCGGGGCGGGTGACGAAGCTGCCGGCCGGCGCCGGCGTGCGCGTGCCGCACATGGGCTGGAACACGCTCGACCTGCGTCGCTCGCATGCGTTGCTGGACGGGATCGCGGCCGGCAGCCACGCCTACTTCGTGCACAGCTACGCCGCCCCGGTCGGCGACGACTGCGTGGCGGCCAGCGAGCACGGCCGGCCGTTCGCCGCGGTGGTGCAGCGCGGCCGCGTCGGCGGCGCGCAGTTCCATCCCGAGCGCTCGGCCGGCGTGGGCGCGCGGCTGCTGGAGAATTTCCTGAAACACGGTGTGCAATGAACGTCGCCAATCCCCCGCAAGACTCCGCGCGCGCCTGCGCGGCCTTCCAGCGCTACCCCGCCATCGACGTGCGCGAGGGCCGCGTGGTGCGGCTGGCCCAGGGCGATTACGCGCGCGAGACGCGTTATGAAGGTGCGCCGCTGGACGTGGCCGCGCGCTACGCTGCGCAGGGCGCCGACTGGCTGCACCTGGTGGACCTGGATGCGGCCCGCGCCGGCGGCTACACCCTGCTGCCGCTGCTGGGCGAAATCGCGCGGAACACTGGCCTGAACGTGCAGACCGGCGGCGGCGTGCGCGGCCGTGACGACGTGGCGCGCATCCTCGATGCCGGCGCGCAGCGGGTGGTGGTCGGCTCGCTGGCGGTGCGCCAGCCGGCGGCGGTGATGGACTGGCTGACCGAGTTCGGCAGCGAGCGCATCACCGTGGCGCTGGACACGCGCCGCGACGATGCCGGCGCCTGGCGCCTGCCGGTGCACGGCTGGACCGAGACGGCGGCCGAGACCCTCGATGAACTGGCGCAGCGCTATGCGCAGGCGGGGCTGAAGCATCTGCTGTGTACCGACATCGCCCGCGACGGCATGCTGACCGGTCCCAACCTGGCGCTGTACGCGCACCTGCGCGAGGTGGCGCCGGCCCTGCGCGTGCAGGCGTCCGGCGGCGTCAGCGGGCTGGCCGACATCACCGGCGCGCGCGAGGCCGGCTGCGCCGGCATCGTGCTGGGGCGCGCGTTGCTGGAAGGCCGCTTCGACCTGCCGCAGGCGCTGGCATGCTGAGCCGGCGCATCATCCCCTGCCTGGACGTGCGCGAGGGCCGCGTGGTCAAGGGCGTGAAGTTCCGTGACCACGTGGACATGGGCGACATCGCCGAACTGGCGCTGCGCTACCGCGACCAGGGCGCGGACGAACTGGTCTTCTACGACATCGGCGCCAGCCCGGAAGGGCGCTCGGTGGACTACGCCTGGGTGGAGAAGGTCTCGCGACTGCTCGACATCCCGTTCTGCGTGGCCGGCGGCATCCGCGACGTGGACACCGCGCGGCGCGTGCTGCACGCCGGCGCCGACAAGGTGTCGGTCAACACGCCGGCGCTGGAGCGCCCTGGACTGATCGGCGAACTGGCCGCAGCCTTCGGCGTGCAGTGCGTGGTGGTGGGCGTGGATTCGATCCGCGAGGCCGACGGTGAATGGCGCGTGCGCCGCTACACCGGCGATCCGTCGAAGATGCAGGGCGCCGGCCTGCGCACGCTGGACTGGATCGTGCAGGCGCAGGCGCTGGGCGCCGGCGAGATCGTGCTGAACTGCATGGACCAGGACGGCGTGCGGCGCGGCTACGACATCGCCCAGCTCAAGGCTGCGCGCGCGGTGTGTGGCGTGCCACTGATCGCTTCCGGCGGTGCCGGCGAGGCGGAACACTTCGCCGACGTGTTCCGCGAGGCGGACGTGGACGGCGCGCTGGCGGCCAGCGTCTTCCATAGCGGCCACATCGCCATCCCGGCGTTGAAACAGGCATTGGCAGGGCAGGGCATCGAGGTGCGACGTGACATCTGAGGACACCGCCATCGCAGGCGCCGGCATCGACCCCGCGCGCCTGGACTGGGCCAAGGGCGACGGCCTGCTGCCGGCCATCGTGCAGGACGCGACCACGCTGCGCGTGCTGATGCTGGGCTACATGAACCGCGAGGCGCTGGAAGCCACGCTGGCGTCCGGGCGGGTGACCTTCTACAGCCGCAGCAAGCAGCGCCTGTGGACCAAGGGCGAAAGCTCCGGCCACGTGCTGGAACTGGTCGCGGTGGACACGGACTGCGACGACGACAGCCTGCTGCTGCTGGCGCATCCGCAGGGACCGACCTGCCACCTGCAACGGGCGAGCTGCTTCCCGCAGGCGCCGGGCGCGGAAGCGGCATCGGCCGGGCAGGTAGCATCGGCCGCGGCGGACGTCGCGTTCCTGACCGGACTGGATGCGCTGGTCGCGCAGCGCGAGCGCGAGCGGCCCGCCGGCAGCTATACCACGCGGCTGTTCGAAGGTGGCGTGCGCCGCATCGCGCAGAAGGTGGGCGAGGAAGGCGTGGAAACCGCCTTGGCCGCCGTCGCCCAGGACGAAGCCGCGCTGCTGGGCGAGAGCGCCGACCTGCTCTACCACCTGACCGTCCTGCTGCGCGCACGCGGCCTGTCGCTGGCCGACGTCGTCGCCGTGCTACGCGAGCGCCACACCCCCGCCTGACCTGTAGGAGCGGCTTCAGCCGCGACCGCACGGCCGGGAAAAGCGAGAGACGCTGATCAACACGGATAAATGCGGATGACACGGATAAAGCTTTGGGATTTTTGATCCGCTTTATCCGTGTTGATCCGTGTCATCCGTGGCTTGAAGGTTCTTCTTCCGTGCGGTCGCGGCTGAAGCCGCTCCTACAGGGGGAGGTGCGCCATAATCTGCCGGTCGCCTTCGCTGGAGCCGCCGTGCGCGCCTTGCTGACCGTCTTCGTCTTGGCCTGCCTGGCTGTGCCTGCCCATGCGCTGCCGCCGCCGTGCAGCGGAGGGCAGGTCTTCGAGGACCGCAACGGCAACGGCATCCGCGATGCCGGCGAGCCGGGCTTGTCCGGCATCAAGGTATCCAACGGCATCGATCTCGCCGTCACCGATGCGCAGGGCGAATACGACCTGCCTTACGTGGACGGCCGCAGTCTCTTCGTCGTCAAGCCGGCCGGCTACGACCTGGCAGTGCGCCCGGACGGTCTGCCGGACTTCTGGCGCAATCTGCAATACCATGCCGGCCCTGCGCTGAAATACGGCGGCATCCCGCAGCGGCAGCCGGACTGCAAGCACTTCGCGCTGCGCCCGCGCGGCGCGAAGGCGGGCGACGGTACGTTCGATGTCCTGCTGTTCGCCGACAGCCAGACCGCTTCGGTGACCGATGTCGACTACTACTGGCGCGACATCGTGCAGCCGCTGGTGGGCCGGCACGGCGCGTCGTTGGGCTTCACCCTGGGCGACGTGGTCAACGACGATCTTTCGCTCTATCCGCAGGTGCTGCGCACCACCATGAGCCTGCAGGTGCCGTGGCTGTTCATTCCCGGCAACCACGACTTGGATTTCGACGCCGCTGGCGACGAGGATTCGCTGCGCACCTTCCGCCACCACCTGGGGCCGGACACCTTCGCCTGGGAAGAAGAAGCGGTGACCTTCATCGGGCTGGACGACGTGATCTACCGGCCGGGCAAGACGCCGTCGTATTCCGGTGGGCTGCGCGAGGACCAGTTCGCCTTCCTCCAGGCCTACCTGCCCACGGTGCGCAAGGATCGCCTGCTGGTGATCGGCGTGCACATCCCGTTCTTCGAGGAGGGACCGCGCGGTTTCCGCGCGGCGGACCGGGAGCGCCTGTTCGCGCTGCTGGCGGACTTCCCGCACGTGCTGCTGCTCAGCGGGCATACCCACACCCAGCGGCACTGGTACCACGATGCCGCCACCGGTTGGCACGGCCGCGCGCCGCTGCACGAATACAACGTCGGCGCGGCCTGCGGCGCCTTCTGGTCGGGTGCGAAGGACGCACAGGGCATCCCCGACGCCACCATGGCCGACGGCACGCCGAACGGCCATGCGCGCCTGCGGGTACGGCCCGGTGGCGAATACGCACTGTCCTGGCATCCCGCGCGCGCGCCGGACGACAGCGGCATCGGCCTGCATGCGCCGAAGGTGCTGCGGAAGGGCGCGTATCCCGCTTGGGGCGTCTACGCCAACGTCTACATGGGCGATGCGGGGACGAAGGTGGAATACCGCATCGACAGTGGCGAATGGAAGCCGATGAAGCGCGTTGAGCAGCCCGACCCGCGCCTGCTGGTGGAGAACGCCCGCGACGACCTGGCCGACGCCCTGCGCGGCTACGACCGTTCGCCGGAAGCCGTGCCCTCGCAGCACCTGTGGCGGGGTGCCTTGCCCACGGACCTGGCCGAAGGCGAGCACGCGGTCGAAGTGCGCGCCTTCGATCGCTGGCGGGGCGAGCTCACTGCGCGTACCGCCTACCGGTTGCAGGTGGCGAAGCCCTGAGGCTGGCGTTCGCCGGGTCTCGCATCCAGCCTGCCATCGTATGCGGGTGGCAGGGGCAGGTGCGTTCGAGGGAACTGCGCATGCAGGAGCGAGCGATGTGGCGTGCGCGTGTTCTGGCGCAATGTTGGCCATAGGATCGCGGCCGTGTCTTCCGCATTGCTACAAGGCGAATGGCTGCATCGCGGGTTCGCGCAGACATCGGGGCCAGCATGCCTGCATGGCGTCGCTGCTCGATAACGATCTCCGGGATGTAGAACCCAAGCCGCAGCAGTGGTCGCACCGGCGAGTCGTTGGGATACGTAGCGTGCCAGACCTGACGAATGGGGATCGTGTAATGAATCCCCCGCCACGCGCATCGGGAGCCACGCAAGCGGAAAGCGGCACGGAACCCACGAAGCCACAAACGGAAACGCCTCCCGAAGGAGGCGTTTTCAGTTTCCGGGCTGGCTTGCGATGGCTGGCTGGCGCGGAATGCGTAACGGGCTGGCGGTGAGGCGAGCGGGTTGCGTGGCGCGCAGTCTAGCCAGTCGCGCACGCGGGTGATGAAACAAGAATCGCTCTCACTTGTACGAACTGCTCCGCACGCTCAACCAGGCACCGGCCAGCAGCAGGGCGATGGCGACGGCCTGCATCCAGTGCGCCTGCGCGCGGCCCGAGGCCACCAGCAGCAGGGTGGACAACAGCGGCGCGAGGTAGGACAGGCTGCCCAGCAGCGCGATGTCGCCGCGCTTGGTGCCGTAGTCCCACAGCCAGAAGGCGGCGCCTACCGGGCCGGCGCCCATCAGCGCCAGCACCGCCCATTGCGCCGCGTCCGGGGCGACGGTCCGTTCCGTAAACAGGTGCATGCCCGCGCCCAGGACGGCCACGCCGGCGCAGGCGACGGTGATCGCGGCGCTGGGGACTTCGGCGAAGCGGCGGTTGAGGACCGAGTAGGCAGCCCAGATGACGGCCGCACCCAGCGCGGCGAGATAGCCGGGCACGTGCGCCGGTTCCACGTGCAGGCCGCGCCCGCGGGTGACCAGCAGCACCGCGGCGACCAGGCCCAGCACGGTGCCGGCCCATTGGCCGGGGCGCACGCTCACGCCACCGAGCAGGCCGGCGAACACCACGATCAGCAGCGGCCAGAGGTAGTTGAGCAGGTTGGCTTCGACGGCCGGCGCGCGCTTGAGCGCGATGAAGTACAGCGCGTGGTAGCCGAACAGGGCCAGGGTGGACAGCGCCAGCGCAGCCGGCGGCTGGCGCAGTTCCCGCCAGCCCGGTCGGCCGCGCAGCGCCGCACGCAGCAGGCCCAGCAGCGCGGCGACGCCGAAGCTGGCGGCCAGCACCTGGAACGGCGGCAGGCCGGCGGTGGCGGTGGTCAGCACCGCCAGCGAGGCCCACAACAGGATCGCGGCCAGGCCGACCAGCGTGGCCGTGCGCGGCGATGCCATGGCCGCTTATTCGACCGGCAGGTGCACGTCGGCGAACGACGTCGCGCGGGCGTGGCCGTGCGCGGCTTCGCCCAGGCGCGACGTGGGGTAGTCTTGGATGCGGTCGATCAGGCACGTCTGCAGGCCGGCTTCGCGCGCGGCGTCGAGTTCCTCCACCACGTCGGAAAGGAACAGAATCTTCTCCGGCGGCAGGCCGATGCGTTCGGCGATGGCGCGGTAGCTGCCGGCCTCGCGCTTGCCGCCGACCTCGGTGTCGAACCAGCCGGAGAACAGCGGGGTCAGGTCGCCGGCGTCGCTGTGGCCGAAGAACAGCTTCTGCGCCGGCACCGAGCCGGACGAATAGACGTAGAGCGGATAGCCCTGTTCGTACCAGCCTTGCAGCGCCGGCGCGGCGTCGGGATAGATGTGCGCGGTGAAATCGGCGTCGCGGTAGCCCGCTTCCCAAACCATGCCCTGCAGCGCCTTGAGAGCGGTGTGCTTGCGGTCCTGGTCGATCCAGCCCTGCAGCGTCTCCACGATCACGTCGTCGCTGCAGATGCTGCCGTATTCGGTGGCGACCGCATCCAGCCAGCGGCGGACCTCGGGCTCCTGCGCGCGTGCGCGCACGAAGCCGGGCAGGGCGCGGCGCGCATACGGGAACAGCACGTCCTTGACGAACGAGATGCTGCTGGTGGTGCCTTCGATGTCGGTGAGGATGGCGGAGACGGGCATGAGAAGTTCAGGAGAAGAATGTAGGAGGGGCTTCAGCCCCGACCATCGGCATCCGGGTATCGGGAGCGTTCGGGGCGCATCCGCAGGTCGGGGCTGAAGCCCCTCCTACAGGAGCGGGCCGCGATCAGTGGCCTTCGGTCAGCCCTTCGTAGCGCGGGAACTGCTGGGCGATGGTGGTGCCGGTGAAATGGCCCACCCAGCCGTCCGGCTCGGTGAAGAAGCGGATCGCGACGAATTCCGGCTCCGGCCCCATGTCGAACCAGTGCAGGGCGCCGTCCGGCACCGCGATCAGGTCGTCCTTCACGCATTCGATCTCGTAGACCTTCTGGCCCACGTGCAGGGTGAACAGGCCCGAGCCGGCGACGAAGAAGCGCACTTCGTCCTCCTTGTGGTAGTGCTCGTCGAGGAACTTGGCGCGCATGGCCTCGCGCTGCGGGTTGTCCGGCGCGATGCTGACCACGTCCACGGTCCTGAAACCGCGCTCGGCGACCAGCCGGTCGATGTCGGCGCGGTAGGCGTCCATGACCTCTTCCGGCGCCGCGCCGGGCGTGATCGGCTTGTTGGCCTTCCAGCGCTCGAACACCACGCCGATCTTCTTCAGTTCCTCGGCGATGAAATCGGGGTCGTAGCTGGCGAACAGCGGGGTGGCCGGATCGGCCTCGTCGAAGATGCGCAGGCGGCTCATGGCGGTATGGCGCGAGTCGGTAGGGGACGACAAGGGTAACAAACCGCGGCGGCGCGGCCGTTACGGCGGTGGAACGCTGCGGTGAGCGGCGCGGCGCAGCTCAGCGCCGGCAGCCGAGCTTGCGCAGCTCCAGTTCGGCGGCGAACAGGAACTCGAAGGCTTCCAGGTGCCGGCGCGCCTCGGCCATGTCGCGGCCCCAGGCGTACAGGCCGTGGCCGTCGATCAGGTAGCCCCACAGTGGCTGGCGGTCCAGCAGTGCGTCGACCTGGGCGGCCAGGGTGGGCATGTCCTGGGTGTTGGCGAACACCGGCACGTCCACGCTCGTCTCGTGGGTGCTGTTGCCCTGGAAAGCCTTGAGCAGCTCGTAGCCTTCCAGGCGGACGTGGCCTGCGCCGGCGAACAGGCGCGAGGCCACCGTCTGCACCAGCGAATGGGTGTGCAGCACGCAGCCGACTTCGGGGTAGCGGCGGTAGAGCTGGGTGTGCAGCAGGGTTTCCGCCGACGGGCGATGGTCGCTGCCGACCGCCTTGCCGTCGAAGTCGACGACCATGATGTCGTCCTCCGCCAGCCGACCCTTGTCGCGGCCGGAGACGGTGATGGCGGCGTGGCGTTCGTCCAGCCGCTCGGAGAAGTTGCTGCTGGTGGCGGGCGTCCAGCCCAGCCGCGACAGTTCGCGCACGTTGGCGATGATCGACTGCGCGCGTTCGCGCAGCAGGGCGGCGTCGTAGGGAAGGGCGCTCATGCGGCGATTCTACTGGACGGCCCGGCCAAGAAAAACGGCGCGGGGTCGCCGCGCCGTTTCTCCGGAATGCCGGTGCGGGCCGTCAGGCCTGCGGGCCCTCGTGGAACTTGGGCTCCGGCGGCATGCCCGGCTCATGATCCACCGGCTCGTTGCCGGGGATCATGTGGCTGCGGCGGTAGCCGTAGGAGAAGTACACCACCAGGCCGATCGCCGCCCACACGAAGAACAGCGAGATCGTGTAGCCGGAGAGGTTCACGAACAGCAGCAGGCAGCCCAGGATCGACAGGATGCAGACCGGCCACGCAAACGGGGTGCGGAACGGACGCGGGCGGTTCGGCTGCTTGACGCGCAGGATCAGTACGCCGATGGCGACCATGACGAAGGCGAACAGCGTGCCCGAATTGGAGATGTCGGCCAGCACGCCCACCGGGAACAGCGCCGAGAAGGCGGCGACGAACACGCCGGTGATGATGGTGATGATGTGCGGGGTGTGGAACTTCGGGTGCACCGTGGACAGCTTGCTCGGCAGCAGGCCGTCGCGCGACATGGTGAAGAAGATGCGGGTCTGGCCGTAGATCATCATCAGAATGACCGTCGGCAGCGCCAACGCGGCCACGATGCCGATCACGTTGCCCCAGCCCGGGAAGCCCAGCACGCGCAGCACGTGGGCCAGCGGTTCGTGGCTGCACACCAGCGCCTCGGCGTTGGCCGGCATCGCGCAGGCCGCGGCGAACTCCTTGCTGCCCGGCGGGATGGCGACACCGGCGGCGTCGAACAGCGGCTGCGCGCCCATCGCGCCCACCGCGCCGTAGCCCACCAGCAGGTAGAAGACGGTGCAGATGGCGAGCGAGCCGATCAGGCCGATCGGAATGTTGCGGTTCGGGTTCTTGGTCTCCTCGGCCGCGGTGGACACCGCGTCGAAGCCCACATAGGCGAAGAAGATCGACGCCGCCGCACCGAGCACGCCCACGCCGCCCATCGGGCTGCCCCAGCCGGTCGGCAGGAAGGGTTCGAAGTTCGGGTCCTGCGCCGCGGGCACCGCGATGGCGATGAACAGAATCAGCGCGGCGATCTTCAGCGTGACCAGCACCGCGTTCACCCACGCGCTCTTGCTGGTGCCCAACACCAGCAGGCCGGTGATGACCAGCGAGATCAGGCAGGCCAGCAGGTTGAAGGTGCCGCCGCCCTGCGGCCCCACCTTCAGTGCCAAGGGCAGGCCGTAGCCCGCGCTTTCGAGCAGGCCGTTCATGTAGCCGGACCAGCCCACCGCCACGGCGCCGGCGGCGACGGCGTATTCCAGCACCAGCGCCCAGCCGACGATCCAGGCCAGCAGTTCGCCCAGCACGCCGTAGGTATAGGTATAGGCCGAGCCGGACACCGGCACCATCGAGGCCAGTTCGGCATAGGCCAAGGCGGCCAGCGCACACACGATGGCGGCGATGATGAAGGCGACCATCAGGCCGGGGCCGGCTTTCTGGCCGGCTTCGGCGGTCAATACGAAGATGCCGGTGCCGATGACGGCGCCGATGCCGAGCAGTGTCAGTTGAAGCGCGCCCAATTGGCGTTTGAGCGATTTCTTCTCTGCCGTTTCCAGAATCTTGTCGAGCGGCTTGACACGCCAAAAGAGCATCGTGATGTCCCCATGTCTGAACGGCCAACCCTGCCGGCCGGCAGGGGGTTAAGTTGCCGACCTTACCCGTATTGCCGCCGGGCGCACAAGCGAAGCGGGGCGGGGCGATAATGTGATTCCCCTGTTCATCCGGCATGGCCATGCCCACCGACGTTCCGGTCGCCGTCCTGTCCCGGCAATTCGACGATTATTTGCGGCGTTGGCCTTCGGAATGCGAGGCGGTGACGGCATTTCGACAACTGCTCGACGACCCGGCCAACCCCTATCTTCGCGAACGCCTGGCCGGCCATTTCACCGGCAGCGCCTGGCTGGTCAGCGCCGACGGCCGGCGCACGCTGCTGACCCACCACCGCAAGTTGGGCCGCTGGTTGCAGCCGGGCGGGCACGCCGACGGCGACAGCGACATGGCACGGGTGGCGCTGAAGGAAGCCGAGGAGGAATCCGGTCTGGCGGGCCTGCAGGTCGAGGGCGATGCCATCTTCGACCTGGACCGCCACTGGATCCCCGAACGTGGCGACGTACCCGGCCACTGGCATTACGACGTGCGTTACGTGGTGCGCGCCGGCGCCTGCGAGGACTACGCCGTCGGCGAGGAATCGCTGGACCTGGCCTGGCGCGAGATCGCCCCCATCGCCGACGACCCCGACGAATCCCTGCGCCGCATGGCCCGCAAATGGCTGGCCCGGACCTGCGCCACGCTCTTCCTGTAGGAGCGACGCGAGTCGCGACCGCCGCAATGGGGTAACTAGGGCAGCATGGGCCGCGGATCGACGCGGATCAGCGCGGATGAAGCGACTTCTTCATTCCACGCGCTCCTGCCATAAGTGCCTGGTTCACCTGCAGCCGCGTGCAAAACAACCTTGTAGGAGCGACGTGAGTCGCGACAGGCGATCCAGCGATTGCCAATACGCCCGAGCATGAAGCGCGGAAACAACGCAATCGCAATCGGGCTTTATCCGTGCCGATCCGCGTCGATCCGTGGCCAGCGACATGCCCATCTTTGCGGTCGCGACTCACGTCGCTCCTACAAGGGGGGAATAAGAGGCGGAATCAGCAGAGAGCGGAGGCGGGGCCGCTCAACCGCGCGCGGCCACTTCGTCGATGTGGCGCAGCAGGTCGGCGGGGTCTTCGTAGACGCGGAAGGCGCCGGCGCGTTCCAGTTCTTCCTGGCCGTAGCCGCCGGACAGCAGACCCACGCCCAGGGCGCGGGCGCGCTGGGCGGCCAGCATGTCCCAGATGCTGTCGCCGACCACCAGGGCGCGGCCGATGTCCACGCCCAGCTTTTCCGCCGCAGCGATGAACAGGTCCGGGTCCGGCTTGGCGTGACGCACCAGGTCGCGGGTGATCACCGGTACGCGCGCCGGGTCCACGCCCAGCGCTTCCAGATTGTGCGCAGCGGTTTCCATGCGCCCGCTGGTGGCGATGCCCCAGGGCATGCCCTGTTCGGTCAGGTGGGCCAGCAGTTCGCGCGCGCCCGGCAGCGGCTGCACTGCGCGGAGCCCGGCCTGGCGGTTGTAGGCTTCGGCGTGGTAGCGGCGCAGCCGCTCCAGGCGTTCGCCGGTGATGTCCAGCCCGGTCTCGCGCAGCAGGATGTTGGCGAACAGGCCGCCGCTCATGCCGATCTTGCGGTGGATGCGCCAGACCGACAGGTACACGCCTTCGCGGTCCAGCGCTTCCTTCCACGCCAGCACGTGCTGGTAGACGCTGTCCACCAGGGTGCCGTCCAGGTCGAACAGGAAGGCGGTGGAAGCGCGCGGCATGGCGTCCTCTCCGGTGCTTGCGCGGCGCGGCGGCCGCGCGCGGCTCAGTACAGCACGCGCGTGCGCAGCGTGCCGGGGATGGCCGCCATCGCTTCGCGCAGGCTGGTGGTCTGCTCCTCGTCGGCGGTCACGTCGATGACCACGTAGCCGACCTTGGGGTCGGTGCGCAGGAACTGGCCGTCGATGTTGATGCCGCGGTCGCGGAAGATGTCGTTGATCTGCGACAGCACGCCGGGCACGTTGCGGTGGATGTGCAGGATGCGGCGGCTGCCCTCGTGGCCGGGCAGGGTGACTTCCGGGAAGTTGACCGCCGACAGGGTGCTGCCGTTGTCGCTGTAGCGCACCAGCTTGGCCGCCACTTCCACGCCGATGTTGTCCTGCGCTTCCAGCGTGCTGCCGCCCACGTGCGGGGTGAGGATGACGTTGTCGATGCCGCGCAGCGGCGATTCGAAGGCTTCGGCATTGCCCTTGGGCTCCACCGGGAACACGTCCACCGCCGCGCCGCCGACCGCGCCGGACTTCAGCGCTCCGGCCAGCGCGGCGATGTCCACCACCGTGCCGCGCGAGGCGTTGATCAGGTGCGCGCCGCGCTTCATCCCGGCGATCTGCGCCGCGCCGAACATGTCCTTGGTCGCCGGCGTCTCCGGCACGTGCAGGGTCACCACGTCGCTCTGCGCCAGCAGGTTGTCCAGGCTCGTCGCCGGCCGCGCGTTGCCCAGCGACAGCTTGGTCTCGATGTCGTGGAAGAGCACGTGCATGCCCAGCGCCTCGGCCAGCACGCCCACCTGGGTGCCGATGTGGCCGTAGCCGATGATGCCCAGCGTCTTGCCGCGCACCTCGTGGCTGCCGGCGGCCGACTTGGACCAGCCGCCGCGGTGGCATTCGGCGTTCTTCTGCGGGATGCCGCGCATCAGCAGGATGGCCTGGGCGATCACCAGCTCGGCTACGCTGCGGGTGTTGGAATAGGGCGCGTTGAACACCGGGATGCCGGCCAGTTCCGCCGCTTCCAGGTCCACCTGGTTGGTGCCGATGCAGAAGCAGCCCACCGCGATCAGCCGGCGTGCGTGCGAGAGCACGTCCCCGGTGAGGTGGGTACGCGAGCGGATGCCGACGATGTGCGCCTCGGCGATGCGCCGCTTCAACTCGTCCTCCGGCAATGATTTCTCGTGGAAGTCGATCTGCGAGTAACCGGCGGCGCGGAAGGTCTCCACCGCCGTCTGGCTGACCCCCTCCAGCAACAGCACGCGGATGTCCTGCTTCGGGTACGAGGTCTTCTTGTTCGACATTGCCGGGAAGGATGGGAAAGTGAGAGGGAAGGGGCGTCACTATGCCAGATGGAGGCGCCGGATGCTGCAGCGCGGAATGGAAAACTCGGTTGCTTTTCCGCAGGGCTTGGTTGCCTTTGAAACGATGGCGCGCCGGGCCGCGCGTTCGTCTGGACGCAGCGCAGCATCGCTGGCACGCTGGGCGCCCCCCAAGCCTAGCCCCGCCATGAGTGTGAGCGACCCTCGCCTGGACAGCCTGCTGCACGCCGCCCCCGCGCTGCGCCTGAAGACCGACCCCGCCGACCTGGAACACTACGGCCGCGACTGGACCCGCCGCTGGACCCCGGCGCCGCTGGCGATCGCGCTGCCGGCGACGGTGGAAGAGGTGCAGGCAGTCGTGCGCTGGGCCAACGAACATGGCGTGGCCGTGGTGCCCTCCGGCGGCCGCACCGGCCTGTCCGGCGGCGCGGTGGCCGCGCACGGCGAACTGGTGCTGAGCCTGGAGCGCATGAACCAGGCGCTGGACTTCAACGCGGTGGACCGAACGCTGACCGTGCAGGCCGGCATGCCGCTGGAAGCCGTGCACAACGCCGCGCGCGAGCATGGGCTGGTGTACCCGGTGGATTTCGCCGCACGCGGCTCCTGTTCCATCGGCGGCAACATCGCCACCAACGCCGGCGGCATCCGCGTGATCCGCTACGGCAACACCCGCGAATGGATCGCCGGGCTGAAGGTGGTCACCGGCGCCGGCGAGGTGCTGGAGCTCAACAAGGCGCTGATCAAGAATTCCAGCGGCTACGACCTGCGCCATCTCTGGATCGGCTCGGAAGGCACGCTGGGCATCGTGGTCGAGGCCACCGTGCGGCTGACCGATCCGCCGCCGCCGACCAACGTGATGCTGCTGGCGCTGCCCTCGTTCGAGGTGCTGATGCAGGTGTTCGCGGCGTTCCGCGAACGGCTGCAACTGGAGGCGTTCGAATTCTTCACCGACCGCGCGCTGCACCACGTGCTGGCGCACGGCGCGCAGAAGCCCTTCGACGAGGTGCACCCGTACTACGTGGTCACCGAGTTCGCCATCGGCGACGAGGCGAAGGAAGCCGCTGCGATGGCCGCCTTCGAGCATTGCCTGGAACAGGGCTGGGTCAGCGACGGCGTGATCAGCCAGTCCGACGCGCAGGCCGCGCAACTGTGGCGCCTGCGCGAAGGCATCACCGAGGCGCTGGCGCGCTACAAGCCCTACAAGAACGACGTCTCGGTGCGCATCTCCGCCATGCCGGCCTTCCTGGCCGAGACCCAGGCGCTGCTGGGCGACGCCTATCCGCATTTCGACGTGGTGTGGTTCGGCCACATCGGCGACGGCAACCTGCACATCAACGTGCTCGAACCCGACGGCGGCGACGATGCCGGGTTCGTGGCCCAGTGCGAGCAGGTCACCAAGCTGCTGGCGCAGGCGCTGAAGCGGCACGGCGGCAGCATTTCCGCCGAGCACGGCATCGGCCTGGTCAAGAAGGGCTACCTGGAGAGCACGCGCAGCCCGGAGGAGATCGCGGTCATGCGCGGCATCAAGCGGGTGCTGGACCCGAACGGACTGATGAACCCGGGCAAGCTGTTCGACGCCTGAGGGTTCGATACGCCCGCAGGAGAACGGTATCGAGGTGCCGGCGGGGTGGTCGCAGCGTGTCTCCTGGATGCCGTTCCGGCCGCCATCGGGTACACGTCGCTTTCTTCGGGGCAGGCATGGCAAGGCTGGGGTGGAAGGAAGTCCGCCATGCCATGGGGATCGAACGCCGGTTCTTCTCCAGGCATCGCGGTAAGAAAATACCCGGAGAGCCTGTTCCGGATTCGATCCGCCGCGGACGAAGGGCAGGGCCGCACGGCATCGCCATCGGTGCTGCAAGCCGCTTCTCCTTGAAGTCCAACCGAAGCATGGAATCGGCACGGGTTCAGGTGTTATCCGCGCTTTGCGGGTAGTCTTTGCGCACCGCGCCCGCAGAAGGCGCCCGATCCCGCTACGGAAGATTCCATGTCCCGACTGATCCTGGCCGGCGCGTTGCTGGCGTTCTCGATTCCGGCCCTGGCCGGCAGCTTCGCCGGTACGTCCGCCGGCGCCTCTTCGGCTGGTTCCTCGGCCTCGTCCGGCAGCACGTCGGGCGACGACAAGGTGGTCGAGCAGGCGCGCGAGGACGCCGCCAGCTTCGTGGCCAGCGAAGGTCGCATCCGCGGCGCGCAACTGGAAGCCGCGCTGCGCCACCTGCGCGAGCGCGACCCCGCGGCGCGCAAGGCCAGCGACATGGAACTGGCGCGGGCGATCCTGGCGCGCTGATGGTTCCGCGTCGGCCCCGCGGCCGGCGCATCGGCGCGGCGCTGCTGTGCGCATGGCTGGCCCACGCCGCGCCCGCCGCCGCGCTGGCGATCGACGGCACCGGCCTGACGGCGGCCGACGGCGAAGCGGCGCGCGCGCTGACCGACGACGTGCTGGCGCGCCTGCCCGAGGCATGGCGCCGCGCATTGCCCGCCGATCTCGTGCTGCGCTGGCGCGAAGATCTGCCCGATAACGTGCACGGCCGCCGCGTCGGCCGTCAGGTGCTGCTGGACCGCGCGCTGCTGCATCGCTGGCAGGCGCGCTCGCCGGACGATCCGCAGGACGTCGGCGCCCGCGCCGCGCGCGCGGCGCTGGTGCACGAACTCGCGCACGCCTACGACCGCACCCGTCGCAACGTCCTCTCCGGCGATGCACGCCTGCGCGACCTGGCTGGCTGGCAGCGCAGCGCCATCCGCCTGGCCGGCCGGCGTTCGCGCAACGACTTCAGCCAGCGCAGCCCGGACCATTACGAATTGGCTCGGCCGTCGGAATTCGTCGCGGTCAATCTGGAATATTTCGTGCTGGACCCGGACTACGCCTGCCGCCGCCCGGCGCTGCACCGGTATTTCGTCGCGCATTTCGGCTTGCCCGCCACGGACGCAGCGGCGTGCCCGCCCGGCCTGCCGTTCCTGGACGCCGACGTGCAGGCCGGCGAAGCCTCGCTGCTGGCGCTGGACCCGGCGCGGGTCTACGCGATCGACTACCTGCTGGCCGAAGGCAACGACCGTGCGATGAGCCGCTGGGGCCACAGCATGCTGCGGCTGGTGGTATGCGCGCCGGGCCGCGCGCGGGGACCGGACTGCCGCCTGGACCTGGCGCACCACCGCGTGCTGTCGTTCCGCGCCTTCGTCGGCGACGTGCAGATCTCCGGCTGGCGCGGCCTGACCGGCTCCTATCCCTCGCGCCTGTTCCTGCTGCCGCTGGACCAGGTGATCGAGGAGTACACACGGGTGGAACTGCGCGGCCTGCGATCCATTCCTTTGCGGTTGCAGCGCGACGAGATCGCCGGCCTGCTGGAGCGCGCCGCGCAACTGCACTGGAGCTACGACGGCCGCTACTACTTCATCGGCAACAACTGCGCCGTCGAAACCTGGAAGCTGCTGCACGACGGTGCGCCACGCCTGGCGGAAGCCCCGCTGGCGAGCATCACCCCCACCGGCTTGCTGCGGAAACTGGAACGCGCCGGCCTCGCCGAGACGCATGTGCTGGACGATGGCGAACAGGCGCGCCGGTGGGGCTACTACTTCGAGCCGATGAGCGCACGCTACGAAGAACTGTTCCGGATCGCGCGCGACGACCTGTTGCTGCCGCAGCGCGACGCGCAGGCGTGGTTCGCACTGCCGCCGTCGCAGCGCGCCCGCTGGCTGCCGGCCGCGGGCCTGCGCGAAAGCGCCGCATTGCTGGTGCTGGAGAACGCTGCCTTGCGCCGGCAGCAGTTGCAGCTACGCGACGAACTGAAACGGCGCTACCTGGGCGGCAAGCACATGCCGGACGAAGCGGCCGGGACCGTGGCCGCCCTGCGCGCATGGCTGGGCGCCAGCGGCTTCCTCAGCCGCCCCGCGGAACTGTTGCCGGAAGGTTACGGCCTGCCGCAGGCCACGGAACGCCGGCACGCCGTGCAGGAAGCCACGACGCGTCTGGCCAGCCTGCGGGAGCAGGATGCCTCGCTGCGGCGCGAAGTGGAGCGCTGGCTGCCGGCCGGGCAACGGGAAGCCTTGCGCGGCATCGAGGACAACATCGCCGCGATCGGACGGCGCTTGCGCGAATTGGATGGAGTGCAGCGGGATGGAGTGGGGCAGTAGCCCCGCGCCATGTCCCGCATCTCTCCGCAATGAATAGCCGGCACTGCGCTCCTTCCCCTGCTTGCGGGGGAAGGCTGGGATGGGGACGGCGGCGCCGCGGCGTTCGAGATCAAGGCGCGCTTCAAGTGCGGGAATGCAAGCACCTTGCATCCAAGGACATTGTTGCCACTGGGAAGCGCACGGGCTTCGGCTTGCCCCCACCCCAATCCTCCCCCGCAGGCAGGGGAGGGGGTGCATTCCGTCATGGGGAGGCGGGGCTTGTTCCGGAGCCGCCGCCGCTATCGAGCGCTGGATGCGGAAAGCGTGGAAGCGGTTTTCGCTTTCTTCCTGCGCCTGCACTTGCACGCCATCTTCCGGAACAGCCCTTGCGGCCATTCCAGGCCCCGTAATGCCTCAATCCGCGCGACCGCCGAACTCACCGGTGGTCGTGTTGACCAGGATGCGTTCGCCGTTGGTGATGTACTCCGGCACCATGATTTCGATGCCGGTGTTGAGCCGGGCCGGCTTCGGACGCTTGGTCGCGGTGCCGCCCTTCAGTTCCGGCGGCGTCTCCACCACTTCCAGCGTCACGTGCTGCGGCAGTTGCAACGCCACCGGCAGTTCGTCGATCACCTGCACGTAGCAGCCGGACAGGCCGTCGGTGATGTAGCCGGCGTCGTCACCGATGACGTCGGCGTCCAGCGTGTACGGCGTGTAGTCCTCGTCGTCGAGGAACACGAATGCATCGCCGTCCTTGTAGGAGTAGGTGGCCTGGCGGCGCAGCAGTTCCACTTCGGTCAGGTTGTCGTCGGCGTCGAAGCTGGCGTCCAGCTTGTTGCCGCCGGGCACGCTGTACATGATGAAGCGGAAGCGCACGTTGCCGCCGCGGCCCTGCG
>ERZ761602.1000-NODE-1000-length-55013-cov-10.043906_pt1 | contig 55013 bp, 51 predicted proteins | sample MGYA00512165_ERZ761602 | MGnify/ENA primary metagenome ERZ761602 (study PRJEB28899, sample SAMN02445085) | bioreactor sludge metagenome | biome: EBPR sludge; isolation source: Thorneside wastewater treatment plant | place: Australia: Brisbane, Thorneside... | reverse complement strand
TCAAAGTACCAAAAAAGACCTGCCGGGCAAGACAGGTCTTCTGGTTCCGTAAAGCAAATGGCCTTTAAACCCCAATACCTTTTCGTTTTGAGCTTTTCCTCTCCTTCTTCGTCTCACCCTCTTCGTCCACGTCCTGCTTTTGGGTTTCTTTCTTCTCCTGTGATTTATCCTCGCCCTGCTTTTCCTTCTTCTCAATGCCCTGGAATTGCTTTTCCATTTTGGCGTTGTAGAGGTCAATGGTCTTGTACTGCGGATTGGCGGCAATGAACATCTTGTCTTCACCGCCCTGACGGGCAAAGGTGGCCTGCGCAAGATTCCCTTTTTCCAAAGACTTCATCAGCTTGGTCTTCTCGTCTGTGTTCAGTTGCTCCTTGATCGGGTATTTAGCCAATGTCATTTCCAGATCATAGCCGTAACCCTGATGGTACTGCTTCACCTTGTAGTTGTCGTTTTTATCCTTCTCCAGAAAATCAAGCTGTAACCAGGCATTGTATGGCTGGCCTTCTTTATTATTCAGGTCTTTGTTGACTGCGCGGCCACTTAACAGATTGTATGCTTCCTTGGCCGTGATGCCGGAGTTCTTCGTAATGTAAAACGTCTGCGTCCGTTCCTGTGCAGGGTCATCATTCTTCAAGGTGGCCTGATACCGGTTCAGGAAATACATATCGGTCTGGTCAGACTTTTTAAAGTCAAGGGTATAGTTTACCCGGTCTTTGATATTGTCCTTGTTGAACTCTCCAACCAAAAGAAGTTTAAACTCCGCTGGTTGTTCCTTGATCCTGCTTTCAAGATCAGCATTCAGTTTATCGCCAAAGCCCAAATACTTCAGGCCGTCTTTCAGAAATTCAAGATTCTTAACGTTCATAAATGTTTTGTTTAATAGTTAATAGTTTGAAATAATCCTGCCGGTCAACGGGCATAACCGTATCCCTTAATCGACCAGCCGCGCATTCACAATTGTCTTGTTCTTAATGGAGAGACTGATGCTCCTTCCCCCGTTCTTCTCGAACATTTCAATCACAAGCCGCTTGGCATCGGGAATGGTGAATTTTCCTAACGCATACACGATGTCGTTTGTGGATCGCCCTTTAACCAGTTTGTCATCGCCATAAACAAAAACAGGTCTGATATCCACCTCCTGCGATGCAGTACGCTTTACCTTCACCTGGTCGCGGATGAAGAACCGGAGAAAATCAACATCATAGTTAATGTTCGATTGGTTCCTAACCCTGAAGTGATAGAAGATCACATTATCCCTAATGTAAATACCGTTAAGCGAAAGCGTGATCTTGTATTGCTTCTCTTTCAGGGACTTCAATGGCTTCTTGGTCTTGATAATTGTTTTGGCGTACTGTTCCATGTCAGATTCCGTCATATCGGACTGAAAAATCAATGGCGACTTGCCTTCCTGAACCGTAGTAACTTCCGGCATAAGGTCAATCGAAAGGCTTTTGGGGTTCCGTGCATAATTCACCGTGAATTGATGCAACGTTCCGTCAGCCGTAATCACCGTCAGGTTTGTTTCCGGAAAATTCTCACGGGCCGCTTTAAGCTGAAGCACGTTTTCCACGCCTTTGGCTTTTTGCGCGAGCACGTCCCGGCTTCCTTTATCGACTGATTTAATTATCGAGGGAAAGATTACGCTGGAGGTCTTGTTGTAGGTAATCTCCAACGAATGAGATTCAAAAGTCGATTGTGATACCGCACACCGAAAGACACAGAAGCTGATGAGGACAAACGACAGGTAAATTTTATTGAGCATGTTAAATTGATTTAATGGTTTATCAACATTTTAAGAATAAGACCCCACGGATTAACGACTATGGGAATCCGTTTTTAGTAAACTGTTTCCTATAGCAGGAAAAGCAGAAGCGGCCAGAAGTGTGTTGCAACCGCTGTTCCGAAGAGCGCACCAATCAATGCGAACATATTTGTGTGGTTTGAAATTGTTATTCAAAACTTGCGTAACCCATTTAAGGGCTGGATGAACCGTTACCGCGTAGCTACACCGGCAATAGTTTTCATTGAATCCGGATTCTTTGCTGCCTTCAACTTGCACAGAGTCGGCAGAGTCCCTATGCATATATTGCTTATTGTTAAAATTTATACTTTATCCATCAGCAGGACTTTGTACCCCGCCTTGACAGTTACTTTGATGAGCTTCGCCTTTTTGCTGAACAATCCTTTGGCAGCTTCAATGCCTACACTGGCGGCTTGCTGCCCAATGCTCGGATCAAGCGACATCAACTGAATGTTTTGCAGCGCATCATCACCGGCTTGCTTGGCGGCATCTCGCGTAATGGCTCCGGGAATGTAAATGCCTTCCAGTCCATCGAGGTCATGGACAGAAAGCGAAACCGGTAACAGCGAGTTAGCCGAACGAATCGAGTTGATCTCTATTGTTAATCGTTCCCCGTTGATGCCGCACGTCCCATAGATAAACTGATCCTTTGGAATCATCTTGCCGTTGATCGTTACCTCATTCAATAAGCGCATCTTTACAGTTGCACCGGCCACAAGTTCCTGGGTATCGTGGATGATGGCTTCAATGGCATTTCCAATTTCCTGCTGAACCAACATTTCGTCTTCGAGTCCGTAAAATCCATTTTGAACAGGGCGTGATACAAATAATGTTTGCATAGTCATGGTGCTGTCGGGCGCAACGTCAGCGAAATGTGAAACAGGCGCTTGCGCGATAAGGGAAATATTATCATTCGTGTTGACCGTTTCCACGGAAAAAGCATTTTCACGCTGCTGAACCGTTTGACTTTTTAATTTTTCCCTGACCCGTTCCGGGTGTTGGATGTCAAGTATCTTTTCAAGCATGCTTTCGATCTGTTGCATTTCAGGGTCGGGTTCACTATCGCCCCGCATCATTTCCATCATTTTCTCCAAGCGATCCACGTCTTCCGTGAACTGCGGATCAGAAGGTACATGAGTTACCGGTTGCGAGTTACCGGCTGTTCGTGAAGTTGCTGGTGCAGTGGATGCTTTGTTGATCTCGGCATACAACTCCTGTAACTTTTTGTTTACGCGGTCTTCATTGGGATCAACGGAAAGCCTTTCTTTCTGCCGGAAAGAATCAATCAGCTTGCTGTCTTTCTTTACCGTATCGGACTGCGGCTTCAACTCCTGCTGCGACTTGAAAGCGATCAGGTCAAAATACGGATCACTTTCCCGTGCTTCCTCATACTTGGCCGAATCACGTTCTGCAATCTCGTACAGGCTTAGCTTATCCCAGATTTCCTTTTCGTCAAAGTGCGCGTCCGGTAATGACAGGTTCAATCCTCTCATGTCCATTGCTGTTGCCTGTGCCGGTACGCCCTGGCCACCGCCAAGCGCCCAAAAGATCATCGTGAGGAATGGTAATACCAGCAAGGGCAGCACCATGTAAAATTTCCTCTTCTGTAAAAATTTCTCTGCATGTGGTTTCATCGCTTTTATATTTATGGTTAAAAAATATTTTTATGGCTTCAGTTTCCTGTTCCTGTGCGGGATGAAGTGAAGCTTCTTTTTGTACTCGTCAAGCTGCGCCTGCGTAATGTGTTGCCAGTCTTTTGCCTGATCGTACCGGTCTTGCGTGTATTCCGGATTCCGGTTCATGTACACGCGTCCGTCCTTGTCTTTCGCCACGTAGAATGATTCAAACTCATCATCAATTTCACCTTTCAGCTTGCCCATCGGTGTAAGCCGTTGCGTGTTGGATTGTAGTGCCATGCTCTTGAATGTTTATCGTTCAATAGTATTGCCGCATAAATTCTTTCAGGCTGTCACGCAATCCGGGATGGGCTTTCATCAGGCTGTCAAGTCCCTGCCTGTTACCGGACGAACTCAGCTTTTCAACCAACTCCTTGAACCGGATCATCCGGTTATACTGCTCGATGATTCCTCGTTCGGATTCTTCCGCAGTGATGGGTTCTTCCGGGTGAATGTCCACGGGTGTTGTGATCGGCTCTACTTTCAATACAGTAGAAGTTTCATTGCTGTGGAAAGATCTTATCACGAGCATCACGCAAACCACACTGGTCAGGATGCCCATAACAATCAGCCCTCTCTTTTTCGCTGCATGGGATAACGGATTGATCCATCCGTTGAGCTTGTCTGCGGCTGACCGGCCTGCTCTGGCAAACCAGCCTTTTGTTTTTTCTTTTGTATCGTTCATCTGTTTTCGGTTTTGATGTCCCTGTTTTCAATCGTGTTCCATTTCTCGATCAGGAAGCCGTGCGGGTTGTGATCGGATCGCGACACGTTTCGCAAGTAACCTTCCGTTATGAGGCTTCTCGTTACAATCGAAGTCGTCCGGATCAACTTCTGATGCGCATGGCAGCGGAAGTAGAAAGGATACATCTCGGTATCAATTCGAATGCTGTCAATGGTGACTTCCTGGCTGATGTTGCCGGAAATGATATTGGAGTAATAGCGGTTTTCTTTCAGGTTGTCGTACTGGCGCTTCGCAGATTCATCCGCGAGGTATAACGCCTTCTTGATGTTGGCCTGAATGACTTTGTCATCCGGATCGAGCGTAAAGAAATGATAATGGAACATCCGCACATGATCGCGGGCTTCCACCGGAATGTTGTCTTTCCGTTCAGCCGACCATGCTTCGAGCGCTTTGCCGTTGGAAAGAATGTAAATGCGTTCTTCGGCTTCACCGATGAGCTGAAAGCTTTTATAGATCGTAAAGCAAACCGTACCTACACAAGCAATGATCAGCACAAGCGAGAACAGCCGGATGTGTTTGAAAGCGGAATCTATATTTCGTAATTGCTGGAACATAATAGTATCAAGTAGTTAGTATTGAGTAGTGAGATCAACTTTATGATTCATTCAAGTGCGATCATGTCTTACCGGAAAGTTTATCGTGCATGTAACTTGACCCTGAACCTGGATTTGATCCGTTACCGGAACCTGTACCAGCCTGTGATGAAGTCCCCGCCTGGCTGACGTGGGAAGATTGGGAAACAGCATTCAATGCAGCGCGTGAACCGGTCGCTACCGTTGAAACTACGCTTCGTGCGCCACCGGTAAATACGTTACTTGATTTATAGAGTAGCGCATACCCGCCACCGGCATGAATGATGTAATTAGCCACGCTCGGCACAGTGAAGTAGCCCACGATGCCGATCACTAAAAATATCAGGTAAGCCGTGTCGGTCGCACTGAAAAAAGTATCACCGTACCGGATGATCTGCTGAATGTCGATCTTGAGCATATTCTCCTGAATCTTGCCGATAATGGCACCGAAGATGTTAGCCACCGGCAGCCACAGAAAGACACTGATGTATCGGCTAATCCACACCGTGAGCGTATGCTGAAATCCGTCAAAGACAGCAAACCCGAACACAAGCGGCCCAAGGATAGCCAGCACGATCAGGTAAAACGTGCGAAGCGTGTTGATGCAGAGCGCGGCAGCCTCATATAATATATGGAGTACTTCGCTCATCCATTGCTTCACTGAATTTCGGAAGTTGTACGAAGCTTTAGCCATCGCAAACTTGATGTCGTTGCCGATGCCGTCCAGTACGCCTTCATCGGTTCCGTTCGGATGTGTGTAGCGATACCATTTATCCCGATCTCCTTCACCGCCTGGCCCCACATACATTTGCCAGGAAGGTGTCTTTTTAATGGCGTCCTCTTTGAGCTTCAGTAAATACGCAATGGCGTTGTTGGAGCCTGTAACCATTGCGGACGTGCCTGTTACGGTAGGCCGAAGGATTCCGTTCATCAGTGCGATCACCCAGGGAAAGATCAGGATGCAAAAGCCCAGCGCGAAAGGACGCAACAGCGGATAAAAGTCAATCGGCTCCGCATTGGCAAGATGCCGCCACACGCGGGATGATATATACCACAGCGCTGCAAAGCCGGCCAGTCCCCGGCCAACCCCGATCAGTTTACTGCACAAAGGCAGCATGTCACTGTATAGCTGGTCCAAAACACTTTGCAGGCTGTGGATCTCTCCCGCGAAACTCTGGGCATGTAACACGCCAGGCAAAAAGAGCGCGGTGAGAAATGTTATGGAAAGAATAATTCGTTTCATAGGCCAATCGTTAGTTCACGCCATAGAGTTGTCGCATTGTCCTGAAGTCATTCATGGAACGGGCACGTTGCACGGCAAGAAGCTGGGTGTTGTTGTTGAAGGTTCTCAGGAAGATGAGCTTGTCTTCCATGTCGAAGAAAATCCTGTCAATGGCCTGCATCCGCTCATCATCACTCATCGAGAGTTTCGTAGCAGTAATGATCATCATCAGCTCGTCAATATTGCGGAGCGAAGCATCGAACAGGAACTTATATACATTGGCCAGGTACTCCAGTTCATCCAGCTTGAAATTCGGGTCTTGCCGAAAGCGGCTGTAGGCGCGTTGATATTCTTTTAGCAGAAGCTTCTGGTAGTCGATGATAAACGGAATCCGTTTGTAATTCCGGATCGAGGGATTGACCAGCATGAGCCCGTCAATAAAGAGTTCGTGAATGGTGTAGTTACCTTCCGCAATGTTCTTGATGGTGGTGTAACCCTTATCGAGAATCTTATATCCTCGGTACATATTGTCCAGGATTTCTTCCAACTGACGGAGCTTCTCCCAGTTCAGAAGCAGTTGCTGTGCTTCGGCAGCCTGACCAAAAGAATGGCCTGCATAGCCGAGGCTTAACAGGCAGAAAATTATTATTCTTATTCGTTTCATAAACTGATTGTTTTAGATCGTATCGAATTGTTTTCGTAAGGTTTCCACTTCGCGCTGTTCGCGCTCACGTTCGGCCGCCATCAGGCGCACATCGTTATCAAAGGATTGGACAAAGGCGTGCTTGTCCAGCATGTCGTCATACAGCCTGTCGATCCGCATCAGCCGTTCATCGTCTTTCATTTCCGTCTGGTTGGATCGAATGATCATGAGCAATTCCGAAATGGAAGCATCGGTGAGAAAGAGCACGTTGGAATAGACTGCCGCCACATACCGGATTTCTTCGGGCGTGAAATGCTCATTGTTCTTACAAAAGTTGTTCACGTTCCGGATGTCGCGGATGACATACACCTGAAAGGCAATGATGTCGGCAACCTTTGCCGAGTTGGCAATGTGCGGATTGACGTTCTTGAGCGAACCAAAAAAATCCCGATGCAGGTTGAAGTCACCGTTCTTGATGTTGTGTATCGTGGTCAGCCCCTTGTCGGCAATCTCATAGCCTTTCTTCAGGTAGCCGAGGTATGTCCGCAGCAAAACAATTTGCTTGGTCAGGTATCTGCGTTGTGTTTTCTTTTGCCGGAACCATTCATTAAAGGTCTGCGCTTCCGCGCTGATGCTTAACAACAGTCCCGTTATTACGATCAATAGATATTTCATAATTTTTCGTTTTAGAGTTTCAGGCTTTTCTTTTTTTGTCCCACCAGCGCGTTAACATTTTCGCGTGTAGGAATATCTTCGTTTTTGATCGGCCTTACCTCGACACTTTTAATCGTGCCGTAATGATTCGCACGGGTCACATCCATTTTTTCTATCCGGAATCCCGTTCCTGAATCGTATTTCATTTTGAAATCACACTTTACATGCGGCCTCTCCTCATCTTTCCAATGGGAATAGGTTGTCAGGTAAAACGGCCGCACATAAGTTTCTCCCTGTAAGACTTCCAGCAGGTGTTGATGCAGCGATTCTTTCAGCTTGCCGGGAAAGCTTGTGTTGCAGAGAAAGTGCCCGTCAAATCCCTTCCTGTTCATTAGCCTTTCAAATTGTTCGATATGTTCGCCCAGGTTTTTCATTTTATGAGCCTTATTCCAATCCGTATAATTGCTTTACAACAAGCACTTCATGCTCATCCTTAGCCCGGTTCATGCTCAGTTGAATATTCTGGTTGTTGAACTGCTTGAGGTCGGCATAGTTCTGCTCGATGTTGTCACCGGCCTTGTTGATCACTTCGAGCCGTTTGCCATCAGTCATCTGGGTCTGAAAGGAGTTGATGACCAATAAAATCTGATCGAGGTTGTACACGCTTTCGTTCAGGATACCCGTGTACACGCGGTACATATAATCAATCTCTGACCGTGTGAAATGCTTGTCCTGATTGATCATGCGCCAGGTGAAGCGGTACTCCTCAATAATCTGCTGCTGGCGTTCAAGTATTTGCTTGATGCGTTTGTAGGTAGCGAGTGTATTGCGCACCTTCCATAACTCATCATAGTATTTCTTATAGAGTTGCCGCTGACGTTCCGTCCATTCGGCTATTTCATTCAGCTTTAGCTTGGAGAGTTTGTTCTCCAGCACTTTGGCGGCATTCTGCAACGCGATTGTTTTATTCTGCAACCGCTGGATCATCAGGTCAACGGCCTTGATCACTTTCTTGACGCCTTGCCGGATAATTTCGAGAATGGGAATGGCTGACTGAGCCTGCTGAACGGGCGCTACGGTGAGCGTGATGGTTCCGAACAGCATGATAAAAAATGTTTTTCTGAGTCTGTGCATAAAAAATGTTGTTAAGCTTTACCGGTGCGTATGTCGTGCGCGAGTTCGGCAATACCCTTGCGGATATCGCCATTCCACTTTTTCGCATACGCCTGAACTTTTATCTTCTCTGATTCTTCCGTAGTGTAGGCCAGGTATTCTTCGAGGGACACCTCGGTAGCATACACTTTGGACAGCATTCCTCCCAGGCTGATAAAAACCTCTTTGTATTTCCGGGAAGGATCGTTGGCTTTGTTGATGCTCAGCACAAGGGCTTTCTCTTTTTCAGTAAGCCCAAGCAGTTGCTGGATCAGGTCAAACTTGTTCTGATACTTGGACTGGTCAAGCAGAATCTTGCAGTCGGAATTGTTGATGATCGCCTGCTTGACGATGGGTGAAGAAATAATGTCCTCCACTTCCTGTGTAACGACAATGGCTTCGCCATAGAACTTGCGCACGGTCTTGAACAGGTACTTGATGTATTCGGCCATGCCTTCTTTGGCAATCGCCTTCCAGGCTTCTTCGATCAGGATCATCTTGCGCACGCCTTTGAGCTTGCGCATTTTGGAAATGAACACTTCCATAATAATGATCGTGACTACGGGAAACAGGATCGGGTGATCCTTGATGTTGTCGAGTTCAAAAACAATGAACCGTTCTTTTAATAAGTCAAGATTCTCGCGTGCATTCAGCAGGTAGTCAAACTCACCGCCTTTGTAGTAAGGCCTGAGCACATAAAGAAAATTCTCTACATCGAAATCCTTTTCCTTAACCCTGTCTTCTTTCAGAATGCCGACAAACTGATCTTTGAGGAATTCATAGAACGTATCAAAGCAGGGAAACAAATCTTTATTCTTTTCAAGATGCTCATAGTACATCTTGAGCGAGATCGACAAGGCCACGTACTCGGAACGGTTGAACGTCTCATCATCCTTTTTCCATAAGGCCAGCAATAACGTCTTGATACTTTCTTTCTTCTCCGTATCGAGCGTATCGCCCTGGCTGATGTAGAATGGATTGAACCGGATCGGGTTCTTCTCATCATACGTGAAATAGTACCCGTTCACCAGGTCACACAATCCTTTATAGGAATGGCCGACATCCACGAGTACTATATGCGTGCCCTGCTCATAATAGCTGCGGACCATGTGGTTGGTGAAAAACGATTTGCCTGATCCGGACGGTCCCAGGATAAACTTGTTCCGGTTGGTGCAGATACCTTTCTTCACCGGCTCGTCTGAAATATCGACATGCACCGGCTTGCCCGTAAGCCTGTCGCCCATACGGATGCCGACCGGGCTGATCGAAGACTGGTAAGACGTTTCAAGGTTCAGAAAGCATGTAGCCTGTTCGGTGAACGTGTCGAACGTATCGTTCATGGGAAAATCCGCTTCATTGCCCGGAAGGCCTGCCCAGAATATCTGTGGCGCTCCGTCTGTTTCCTGCCGGGCGATGGCATCCATTTGCGCCAGCGCGGATGAAACCTGTGTCTTGAGTTCTTTCAGCTCGGGTTTATCGTCTGTCCAAAGCAGGATGTTGTAATGCGCTTTCACCGGAAGCCGTTGCGCGGAAATCGCCTCATTCAAAAAATCATTGGTGGCATCGCGGCTGATCGCATTCTCCCGTGAATACGTGGCCAGCGATTGCAGGCGAAGCCGTTTGCTTTCCAGTTGCTTGACGGTCTTGTGCGCATCTTCGATGAAGATGTATTGATTAAAAATGTGATCGCATGAAAGCAATTGTCCCAGCGGTGACGCAAAGCCTACGCTGAACTTGGTCTTGTCCGTAGAATACCGGTCATAGTTGATCCGTGAACCGCATAAGGACGGAAGGTCTTGCACATCCGAGAGCGAATACAACTGGCAATGCGCATCACCGATCTTGAGATCTTCCCTGAAATGAATATCCTTGATCACAGACGGATCGGTTTCGGAAAGGAGAAAACAGTAGCGTTCGAGCAGGCCGGGCTTCTTAGTTGTGCCTGACAGTTCATCGTCCGTCAAACGCTGAAGCTTGACAAACCCGCTGTCTTTCAATATGCGCTCAAATTGTCCTGCACCGTCAAAGAACTCCTGCATCCGCTGCGGGCTCAGCGTACCTTCCGGCACAAGGCTGGTGCGAATGAGGTTTGAAAAGATTGAGCTGGATGGTTTCCGGTTTGCCGCCTTCCGCGTGAGCATGACGTAGCATTTGTGATCGAGGTACGGACGTTCATTGAAGAACCGTTCACTTGACCTTGACAGGAAAGAAAGCTCACCGGACTCGAAGTCGGGCTTATGCTTTCGTGCGAGAAACCAATCCTGCTTGTGAAAAACAGTCTGGTTGGGAAGGACTTTTATCGCCTTCACCAATATCTGGTGAAAGGCTTCGTATTCCTGATCGGACAACGTGAAGATTTCCGGAAGTGTTGCTTCATACGCAAGCGTGACATCCCCTTGCTTTGACAGCACACAATCGTTTTCCACTTTCCAGATCGGGAACACTTTTTCAAATGATACCGGTTGTGCCATCGGGTGATTATTTTCTGAGTTGTATAAAGGAGATTCGGGAAGTGCATTTGATAAAATCGGGAATGCTGCGGCTTGCCATCTTCTTAAGCAGTCCGTGCTGACCATATTTATCGCTCATGCGATAGACGAACATGAACAAGGCTGTGCCGAGAATCGCGGTTAGTCCCAGGCAGATGAACATATTGACACCGATGATGTAGAGAACTGCAAAGAGGATCAACAGGCCGATGAGCCCTATCGCTAAATATGCGATGTACTGTGCCTTGAGGCCTTTGAACTCAATCGGCTTGTTGATCCCCTTGTTGATATTGTAAACGCTGGCTGCCATCAGAGTCCGAAGAATGAGCGCAACACCGTAGCGACAATGACCAGGAATACACAACTGCCGAACCATGCGGCTGCGACTTTGCCGGTATCGGGGTCACCGCTGTTCCATTTCTGATACACCTTGACAGCACCTACCAGTCCAAGCACTGCACCGATGGCATACATGAGGTTGGTTCCGGTTGTGAAATAACTTCGCACGCGCATGGTTGCTTCGTTGATACCCGCGTTGCCATCCTGCGCATCGGCCAATGTGTAGGTGATCAGGTACACCACTATGGCAAGTGCGAATGCCTTACCTTTCGTGATCGTGAATTGAATTGCTTTTTTCATATCGTTATTGTTTTAGTTGGTTATTGATGATCGTCTGAAGAGGCCTCTGAATCATTCCACCATGCGCTGATCTCCTGGAGGTCAAAATGATGTGTACCGGTTTCTTTACAGGAATCGTAAATGAGTTGTGAGATTTGATGCTGGAAGAATGTTCCAACAAACTGCGGGTAGTTGGAGAGCAGGGTTGTAAAGAGTGAGACAGCTTCCTCTTTTGTGCCGAGGGATATTATTTCAGCCAGTGATTTGATTTCAGCCTGAAGGGTGATGAGGTCATTGGTCAGGGCTTCATCCTGCAAGTCAATGACATCGACAGGTTCTTCGGCTTCCTGTAATTGCACAACATCCAGCTCATCGGCAGTTGTTACTTCTTCACGCGGAAGCTTTTGCTCCCTGCTTGTGTCAAAGCGCACGCTTCCCATCAGGTCGTGTGAATTCTCCGAATCGGGTTGACCCGATTGAGATTCCTTACCGGAAGCGATTGACGTTCGCGGTTTGAAAAGGTTGGTGATCTCACTGCTGAAGAGCAGCAATACAGTGATGGCGTAATAGGCGCCAAGAAGAACGGCAATCGTTGTAAAAAATTCCTGCCAGGAAATTGATTCGAGCATAGCCTCCGTGTTTGATTACGGAGGCGAAAGTGCGGGTTAGCTGAATAGTACATTCACTATTCAGGTAGTAGCTGGGAGAAATTTTTTAACTTGAGCTTTAGCGTTTTGATCCAGAACTGAATAGTTTCTTAACTAACTCGAAATGGTTGGAAGATAGATACGAAGGCGGACCTGAACATCGAATCTTTTTTCTGCTTGATTACCCATATCCAAATTTAGATTTCCCTAAACAGTGGTGTGTTAGAATCATATTTCTTATATCGAAGAACATCAATCATCTTCACGTTATTAATCAGGTATCCCTTATAACTAACCATTTTAAAGATGAGAGCGGTTACCAAAAAGTGGAATTTGAAAACCGTGCGATTGAGTTCCTCTTCATCGAAGGCTTTTTCATTTTGAAAGGGAATTCTCCCATGCAAGAAATCGTTTCGCATTTCAATACACTTTTCGTCTTCATGGCTTAGTGTGATTCCCTGTAAGGAGAAAGAGAGAAGGAAGCTATCGGAATTTGTGACTTGATTTAAATGTTCAAGCTTCGTTAAAATAGCGTTCTTATTATTGAATAGTTTATCATCGAGTGGGCTGATCATAGACTTGAAATCGCTTATAATTTTCTTGGCATCAGCTTTACTCTTGATCGGGTTTATCTTAGTTTCATTATTCTCCAGTATTATATTTTTGAGCGTTTCCAGAGCAACAGAGTACGTGGCGGTTCTGATTTCTGAGGGGTTCCCAAAGCTCTCTGTAATAATTTTAATTGCGCGTAAAAATCTGACATCATCGAGCGCTTTTTGGATCATTCCACGAAAGTTGTCAGACGGCATGTAAGAGGTTGTTTTGCTTTTGAAAAACTCTTTAGCCATCCGTGGATCGATGGCTGCTACTCCATGAAGGGAGTCGTCTAACCTCGCAAATTGATAACCAGTTATTAAATCAAAGGAGGCTGACTCACTCTGAAGTATTGTGATCTCACCTCTTATCAGGCAACCGCTTACTAAAGCATATGAATAAACAATGGACTCAATTATTTTTTGAAATAAATCTGATTTGATTGGAGCATAGCAATCAATGAAAATGCTTTTCTTTTCATCGATGTTGTAGTCATAAAAACCAATCGGATATTCAGATATGGTTAGATTGATGAACCCTGCTACCCTTAAGGAATCGCCAATTCTGAATGACCCGCTCTGGATAAATTCAACAGGTGGTTTATAAAACCCATCCAACGAGATTATCGCTCTATGGCAGCAAGGGGTCTTTCTGAAATTTGATTCAACCTCCCAAAACTCTCCTTCCGAGGCAAAACGTTTGGCGAGCTTCATCGATATTTTGCCAATCCCATTTTGTATCAGGATTCGTTCATTGTCATTTACTAACTCAAAAGGATCACCATAACCATAATGTTCAGACTGGTACACTACAGGGGACACGGATGAACTAAGTCCATCACATTCGAACTTAAAACATCGGTCACTTTTAACGATCTCACATTTGATGCCCTCGATTGTAGGGAATTTTGATTTAATCTTAAATACTCTCTTACTTTTCAATCCTCTGATAAAGGAGACTGTATCCTTGTGGTTAAGGTGCTTTGCAGTTTTTTCAGCTTGTTCTAAATGATTCATCTCTAAGTTCTTCAGCTGATAGTATCAAAAATTTCTTCCCCACCATGTCCGGGGTTTTAGTTTAGCCGCCCGATTTATTTTAGTTAGGTAATGAATATTGGCCTTATCCCCATCACCATAAATTGCCTGTTCCACTCTTGCTGTTAAATGTTTTATCAGTGGCAAAGATTTTGTCATTGCTCCACCAATCTTGAGCACAGAAAGAGTTGTGCCCAGTGCTGTAAACTCTGTAACATGGCCAAGAATATCCATAGCGCCATTGATCGACAGATCAATTCTGTTCTTACTTTTTCTTTTCCGGTTAATTTTCTTGTTAACCATTTGATTGTAATAATCGATCTTACTCTTACGTTCTTCCCCGGATAACGAGGCTAATGACTCCATTAATCTTTTACTGTTTGGGAAAATGGTGTCTTTATCAAGTATTTCTTCCAACTCAAGTATCGGCATATAGTTATTAACCTCAATCGCATCAATTATTTGAATAGACTTGGTACCAGTAGGGTCTGTTCGTTTGTGCTCAATAAATTGCTTGATATTACCAGGGGTCGCGTTTTTATAGAAGTTCAAAAGATTGCCCATGACTTCGGTGTACGATGAGTTATTGTATCCATCCTCGGCAGTAAAGGGAAAATAGATTGCATTTAGCGCATGTGCGAGATGGATCGAATGTGCATTTACCATAAAATCAAAAGTCACATCCCGCTTGCCCTTAACTTGCATTTGCTTTTCGATTGCCTTGTTGACACCGAATGCGCCCATTGTCAAAATACCAGAGCCTTCCAGATGTTCAAAGGATTGTCGTCTAGCAGAAATTGGCCAGACCAGCAAATCATAAATAGCCTTCGGATTGGTTTTAAGCGAACTGCCAATGATTTCGCAAAAGTTATGGAGTTCACGTATTATGTTAATGTCGTTAAAGAGGTAATTATCCGAAACCTCTACTAAATCGATTTGCTGCAACGTTGACAGCGCCCTTCTTGTTATCAAAGCATTAGGGTCAACTTCATATATCTCACACAGGAATTTTAAGTCATATCGATATTCTGGCTGAGTGAGGAGTATTTTGATTCTTTTCCGTCTAATGAGTTCAAAAAACTCATTTTTGTGAATTTTACTTTCACTCAACCATTTGGTAATATCTCTTTCGAAAGGAAGCGTCACAAAAACAGTTTGAAAAAGGAACAGGTGGTTTCTTATGTCAAGGTTAGGAAACACGCTGTAATCAACATAGCACGAGTATTCATCGGGGTTATAAAAATAGAGGTGCTCCTTTCTAAAAGAACCGCTGAAGATTTTTTCAATGTTATCGTACCATAGCGATTCATCGCGCTGTACAAACTTGAGCTTATCACCGTTCTTAAGAGTTTTTGAGTAAACTGTTCTCGGAGAACTACCTGGCTCTTCTGATGCCGACTCAGGACTTGACTCTAATGACTGTTCAATGATATTGAATGTTATTGGCAGCTTTAAATCAGTGAGAAAGTTTTTCAGCTTTGCGCGATTGTTGTTGTTTAGAAAGTGATGCCTGATAGTATCTCCTGCTTTTTCTTCATATGCGGCCGTGTAGATGCTCACCACCCCGTTGTCATCATCCAACTTATAAAATTTTACATCTGGGAATTTTGTGATCAGAATGCCAAATAAACGATGCTTGGACATTGGTATTCCTTCATGGCCATTCCCTATTGATTTGTCCGAAATACAAGGGATAACTTCTAAGTAGTCCAAAGGTCTTAAGTTCGTGAGTTGAACCGATGCATATATTAGTCGAATTGAATGATTAAAATTCTTTTCAAACTCGTGAAAGTCACCTGGCACGTTGTCACAAAAGATTTTAAAGTCATTCTTGCCTGTTCGATAGATCGTAGTTTCCACTTCCGGATACTGGGCTCGCAGGTAGAGGTCGGATCGCCTGACAGCTCCAATTGAGTCCACTGCTTGAATGGTTTCAAGTAACATGTTGATATTGAGGTTTTTATATAAAACGTAATATCCAACTAAATAGTTGAGTATTATGCATAATATCAAAATTATGAAACTAATTAGTTGGATAATAGGTTATTTTCATAAATTTGGTCATGCTAAATCAATTTTTTGATGGTGACCAAATCAGAAGTAGAGGCGTTTTTGAATACGTTCAAGGCCAAAATAGAGGTCTTCGATGTGATTTTTCTGAACAGGGATAAAAACCTTCGGGCGCTGATTGATTTGGAAATGACCAGTGTAAACAGAAAAGAGTTGTTAAAGGAGTTGAGGGTTGAAGATTATTTTCGGGGGCCCACAAAGGATGTTGATAATGGTCCTGACTTGTGGGAATTTGGCAGATTACTAAAACAAAAAGAAGTGTACATCAAGATCACCATTGGAATGATGAACAAGCCTGTAATCTGTATTTCATTTCATCTTGCCGAGAGGGCAATCGCGTACCCATTTAAAAAATGATTATGAAAAGTCCATTCACAGATGGAGAGGCGACTCTTCAGTATGAAAAAAGGGAACTTGAATTCAGAAAGGATGTATTTACTGTAACACAGTTTTATTACAGATGCAGTGATACCAAAGAGGAGTTTACAACTGACGAACTGGATCAGATAAATGTGAACCAGTTGTATAATCAGTACCGGGAAAGGTACGGTGTTCCTTTTCCGGACGAAATCAAAGAAATACGGGAGCAATATGGTCTTTCCGCAACCAAGATGTCAGAAATATTAGGCTTTGGTGTGAACAGCTATCGTCAATATGAAGGAGGCGACATTCCGACTGTAGCAAGCGGCCGGTTGATCCAGGCAGCTAAAGACCCGGAAGAATTCAAAAAATTCCTGGACGATAGTAAGGCGGTCCTTACGGACAGGGAGTACAAAAGATTTTCAGAGCGAGTGGCTGAATTGATAGAAAAGAGCAAGGAGAATTTGTGGGAGAGTTTGTTCACCGAACAAATTTTCAGTCATTCCAAACCAACAGAATACACAGGTTATCGAAAACCTTCGCTGGAACGTATCGCCATGATCATCGCATATTTCTCAACACATATCAGTGATCTTTGGAAGACTAAATTGAATAAACTCTTGTTCTATAGTGATTTTCTGAATTACAGACGTTCCGGTTATTCTATCAGCGGTATCGCTTATCGCGCCATTCCGTTCGGGCCTGTACCGGCAGAGTATGATAAGTTGTATGTGAAACTAAAAGATGATGAATTCGCGGATATAGAGCTTGTTGAATTTAATGATGGTAACTATGGCGAAGCCGTTTCGGCCATTAAAGAATTTGAAGAAGATGCTTTTTCCAAAATAGAATTAAAGACACTTGAGGATGTGGCAAAAAAATTTGCTCAATGCAATACCAAGCAAATAGTAAGTATAAGTCATAAGGAAAAGGCTTGGCTGGAAAACGAGCCTGGCCATGAGTTAATTAGTTACCAAAAGTATGCTTTTGAATTACAAGCTATAAAATGAACAGATGGGAAAGTAAAAATGCTGAAAGCGCCAACTTCCGGCATGTAGAGGAATATCGATTGGTTGTGTAGTTCCAGTGCTTTTACTGGAGGGGTATTCCGTTTTGTTGTAAAAACAGCCGCAAAGGGTAGGATTGTTTTCCTTTTTGCAAAGAATCTACCTGAGCGGATAACAAGCCAAAATAGCACGCCCGGCTATATCGTCTCGTAATCCGAAAAAATGTTCGAGGCATAACTTTTAACCTTTAATAATTATGTCAAAAGGTAAAAGTCAGCATGTTGTACCGCGTGATGGCGAATGGGCTGTCAAACGCGGGGGTAGTGATCGGGCAACAACAATCGTCCCGACACAAAAGGAGGCAATCGAAATTGCAAAAGACATTGCCAAGCACCAGGGAGCGGAACTCTTCATTCATGGCAGGGATGGAAAGATTCGAGAGAAAAATAGTTATGGTAATGATGATTTTCCACCTAAAGGCTGAAGACTATGAATTATGTAAATTTTTACAAACTGAAGCCTGGCGATAAAATCGTAGTGCCAAAAAGCTGGTTGAGATTAATCCAGCACCATGTGATTTATCTGGGGCAAGATCACTTTGGTCAAGACCTGATTGCAGAAAATGCAGTTGGGTTGTATGTCCGAGTGATAACGGCTGAACAATTCTTTAGGGAGAATCCTGAAGTTACACGTGTTAAACGTTTTCAAGGGAATAATTACGAGCGTAAACTTGCCATTGAAAGGGCGTTGAAACTGCTCGGTAAGCCTTATAACCTTATTAACTTTAACTGTGAGCATTTTGCAAATTATGTTCAAAGTGGTAACGTCAAAAGTGACCAACTTGGGTGGGGTTTTGTTTTGCTCGGTGTGTTCGTGATTGCCGCCTTGGCGGATTAATACTACTGATTTTTTTTTGCCAGAAGCGTTCTGAAATCAGAACGCTTCTTTCTTCATAGCTTGATTGCGTTTCAACTTATGACAATGGTCAATGACATTTTGAGTCCCGCCAAGCCTCATAATCATGAGGAACAGCAAAACATATATGCTTTCGATGTAAAGCACGAACCAATTCATATATCTGAGGCTAAGAGCGGGCGCAGAGGGTATTACTGTATGGGATGTGATCGGGAAATGCAGGCCGTGAAATCCAGAATAGCCGGAAGGGCATCCTATTTTCGGCATGACCCGAAAGACGTTCAGAGAAAAGGAAAGTGTACGTACTCTGATGAAACGTATCGCCATAAACTGGCTAAGGAAATCCTTGTCCGGCTTAAGCAGATCAGAGTGCCTGCCGTTTACAAGTATCCCCCCACTGGTGAAGATGGATTAACATACTTGATTCGGGATTCGGAGACAATATTTGCTCATCGCGTGGAAATCCAGCGTCACTTTTTTGAAACAGATGAAGGAGAAATTTGTTGGGGTTCTCAAGAGGAAGCCTCTGGGAAAAATCTGTTGATTATTCCGGACGTCATTTTTTTTAATAAAGAAAATGAACCGATTCTACTTATTGAACTCGTGGTTAAACATAAACTTACTGACGAAAAGAAACTTAAAATAAGACGTCTGGGCATAAACACTGTCCAGGTCAGGGTACCAAAAGATTCTCCTGAAGAAATAGAAAGAACATTTTCAAAAACTGATAAAACAAAATGGGTATTTAATTATGAGCAAGAAATCACTGACTACATTCGAATTTCCCAAGGAAATTCAGAGGGAATTTCACTTATTGATGAAATCCAAAGACAGTTTTTCGAAGAAAATTACCGATGCAGAGCATCGCAAATTGGAAACCTTGTACGCGCAATTAAACGATGCCTGGAATCAAAACCTTACAGGCAAGTTGATGATGACATTAGATCAGAAATTTCAAGAGTTGAGAGAAACGCAGAGAGCAATCGAGAGCGACTTCAGCGAATACAGGAGGGAATTGATGACGAAATATACAACGGACTTGGAGGAAAAAGGGAGAGCATTAGAATTGAAGAAAATGGCTTTCGAAAAGCAGAAGACAGGCTTTTTCGACTTCTTGAACAAGTGCGGCAACGATATAAAAGAAAAGGAGAAGAACTGGACTCTGCAAAAAGAGAATTCGATGCAGGAATTGCAGATGAACTTGAAAAATCAGGAATCACAGGAATTACTTTTAGCCAGCGAAAGAGAGAAATTGAGCGAGAAATTGAAGCTGAAGAATTTAATATTGGAGAAGCAGAAAAAACTATCAAACGAGTTCAACTCGACACAGCAGGCCTACCAACAAAGTATAAACGAATTGAAGAACGGACAAGAACAGAATTTGCAGAACTTGAAAGCAAAGAAATTGCAGGCCTCGAGCAAATTGAAGAGCGAAGAAGAACCGTTTCAGAACGATTTGCAGAACTTAGAACACAACTTGAACAGCGATTTGAGCAACTACGAAAAGAATCTGCTCAACGAATTAAAGAACGAAATATTGAAAGAGATTCCGGATTGCCCGGTAGAATTAAGGAATTACTTTCAGTCCGGGGATTACTCATCAATTACGTTGAAATGTACGGCACTTTCAAGCGAAACAGAAAAGCTTGGGAAAGCTTTAAATCGGGAACTTACAAAAATTGGAATCTCAGTCCATGACTTTCTAACTAAAATAGGTGGAATTCAAACTCAGTGAAAATGTCATCTGCGTATAAGTGCCCTCAGCTTGTTTTTCGTAACCAATATCATGATCCAACGAAAAGGGCTAAATCTGTTTCTACCCTTGAGACCATTTTCGTCAAGCGGTTGCACTGGGTGCATACTGTTAAACAATTCTCTGGCGATAATTTCTGCTACGCCCTCCCCCGCGTATAAAAATATCTTTGAATCACTCAATGACTTTAGTGTATTAGGGCTCATGAGATGCTGACGGATTTCGCCAGAAATGTATCTTTCCAAGAACCGAGGTAAACGCACAAACATAATTAACGTGATTGCTGCAGCTGCAGCTACCGCTATTGCAATACCCATTGGACTTGACACTGCTGCATTGAAAATGGCATATAAAGCTTGTAACTGCAACACGTAAAGCGTTAATCCTGCGATCCCTAAAGTTGCCCCATATGTTCCCAAAATAGATATGAATACAAAAATAGCTCCGACCCAAGTTGTAGAAATTTTGATTCTGGCATTTGGTTCGGAAACACTCTTCTTATTCAGTGGTTTCATAGAAAGTCCAACGACAGATTTACCATTTTCATCAATTTGAATCTCAACTACGGGATTAAGATTATCCGATTGATCCATTAAAAGATCTTTCGTATGCATTTCACTGCCAATAATACAGGGTGTATAGGAAGTCTGCACATAAAATTTAACATCAAGTTCTTCTACTTTGAACAACGGATACAGGTCAGATGATAAATCATTTGTTTTAAACGTAATGGGGATTCGGCAATCAACAATACCCTGTCCTGGCGTTTCAACAAACTTAAGGTCACATTTAGAATCCGTTGGAATAACTATTACACGCTCTCGTGTCCTTGATGCACCATCACGATAGTAATATTCTATTCTATGCCTGCCGATGGATAGAGTACAATCAAAAACACGCGCCCGGGGGAATGACGTAAATGCAGATGCAGGTGTCCAAATTAGATCCCAGTAATTTGGAACACTTTCCGCACTTGTATCAGGATTGGAATCATGCTCAAGCAATTCTCTAAGAAACGAGAAAGTTTCTTGATTCGTGTTTTCGTATATTGTGTTTTGCAGGTTTGGATCTAAGCCAAATGAAAAAATAATGGTATCTAAAGATACATCAAGTACCGAAGAAATTGATCCGGGCACAGATTGGCCTACTGTTGACACACTTGGGGCTTGGGAAAAATCATATGTCTGCATCACATCGAAGAATGGCATTGAGAAAGTTGTCCATTCATTGGTTGTCAATTCTACCCAATCTTCATTTGACCCAATCTGAGGCAGGAGAGCCTGGTGGTCAATCGATTTGCCTTTTTCCGGAAACGGAAATAATTCTTGAGGGATATCTGTATTGTTAGGTGCAATAATACGGCAAAGTCCATCACCCATATCCACATATGAAAAGGCCTTAAGTGGATTAGCTCTTTCTAACCATGCCAAAGCACCTCCGATCGTATTGTCCACTACAGCGTTGGATTCCATTCTGTTGAATGGTGAGAATGTGCTGTTCTCAGGTGCGATTGTCATTGTTGTATTATCATCCTCATCGATTGTTAAAATTTTTGGTCTGTTGATCTGAGAATGATTAATATCAATTAGGAAATATGCAATTGGTCGGCTGAAGTCAGCCAAGAGTCTGTTAACAAACAGTCCTCCAAGTTCTGTATCATGACGCAGAACATCAAAGCTCCTTTTCTTCTCCCTCTGGAATTCAATGGTCTGCTCTCGTATCAAAGCAATCGGAAACAACCGCAGGAGAGAACTGATATAAATCCTTGTTCCTTCAATAACACATCGCCATTGACCATTACCAGCTGATTGGTAGCCGTGATTTCGTGGTACAACGTTGGCATTTTCCTTAATCAGTGAATGTGTTCTCCAGCCAATATTTGTCAACTCAGACAGCTTGACCTCCATTGTTGCTAACATTGGATGTACTGCTGCTTTTACTTTTATTTCTCTTTCCCTACCAATAAAACCGCCCGTGATTATTCTTGGAGGAACAACTCGAATTGTTCCAGACGAAATATTTTCATGTGAGATGACGATCGGGTTAACCCGTTGGATCAATGGATGATCTCCAATAGGGCCATCAATGATGATTTTTTCGTTGATAGCGAGCTCAAGTTGTGCTATTCTTAGTGGCTCTTGTTGATCAATGAGGTCTTCAATATCTATCTCAAAAGGTTCTTCTGCATCGTTGAGTTGGTTTACATTCAATTCGGCTGAGTATGGCTTTCTTCTATAGACACATACAATTTGCCCTTGCTGATAGACAGCATCAAGATCGTAGCCGCCTTGGTCTATCACAGTCCAATTCCAAGAATTTTCGTTGTATAGTGATGTATTCATTGAAACTGTTAATTGAACTAGTTCAGGCTTATCAATTACTACATGATTCAGGTCACGGGCTTTATAGTAGCCTTGTCTAAATTCCTTTGGAAAAATCTCACCAAGTGGAATACTAAGGTCTCTTATTCTTGGATCATACCATCTATAGTCAATGGCAGGAATCCTGATATCAGGTAGTGGTTGGAGTATCTCGTTTTCTTCTCGCCTGACCAGTTGAGCAATCACAATCAATTTTTGATTGACCGAGTCATAGAATGCAAAATGTGCAAATCCGGCATGACTATATCCCATAGGCTGAATAGGAATTTCAACAGGAGCCTCATTAATAGCCAACGTGAGATTATTTTCATTCCATAGTAAGCGCTGAATTAAAAATTTAGTTTGGTCCTCTCCTTGAAGTCTTCTTTTAAATATGACATACCAATCGTTGCCCGACCCCACCAACTGAACATGAGGAGACCACTTAAATTTCAATGTGCTTTCTTTGTCTCCTGGACCAAACTCTAAGGGGGCATGTTGGCAAACTGAGATCGTTTTCCATTCGTTAGCCTTCCACCATGAAATGCTCAATTCAGTTGTCTCCGAGGTTATAACGGCCAATACACGACCTGTTGGAGTTGGGAGCTCAACCAGTGCACTATTGATAACTTGCTGTTTACGGTTTTCCAGTAACAGATGTTTGAGAACTGACATATTGACAATATAAATTATAGAACATTGCCTTCACAAGATAGATGTCTAGTCACTCTTTGATCAAAATCACAAAACCCTTATGCTAACACGTACAACCCTACTGAAGAGGAGTGACAACTTGAGAAATTCTTACTTCCTTAACTGAATCAGCGCAGAAAGAATTTCCAAACAACTGACCAATCTTAATCCAAGATAGCGAAAAGTGCTATTTCTACAAAGAAGCTAAAATTCCACACGAGCCAATTAGCCTTCTTCTCAGATTATCAAGTCTTTTAGGATTATAAAGTCTCTTTGTCGAGATTAGGCTCAAATCTATTATATAAAAAATCCCGGGAAAGGTTTAAATCAGGAGCATACAAAATTAGAATCTCAGTTAATAAGACTTATCAACAGCAATAAAATCCGAAGACAAAGCATTACTTCTCATCCCCACTGTTCATCCTTTTAACAAGGTTCGTTTTTAAGTGATCGAGGAAACTTGCCTGATTTTTTTTCCTGATACGGATTTCCTGGAATGTCTTGTAAAAATTTCCGAGGCTGGTATTGAATACGCTTTCGAATGAAGCTGCAATCTTCTTAATGTCGATTGAACCATTATTAAAAATTTCTGCTCCATGCAGTGCATAAATCAATTCAATTAAATCAGTCTTTGAACCCGTCCAGGTGAGTTCGGGTTGCACGGCATCAGTCCGATTCAGGAGTTTAAGAACGAGGTTCTTCAGAAGTTCATTTGCCAGGATTTTAGCCAGCCTGGTATCATAACCGGTTGAAAAACTTTCATCCCTGTCAAGCGACTTATTGCCCTGACTGCTTCGTGTGAAATAATGAGCGTCCAGAAATGAATTTCCTGACATGCAGTATTGGTAGAATTCAAAATTCTTTTCAACATATCCTTCCAGTTGCCGGAGCAGGTGGTAGTAATTTGCCTGCCTGCTTTTCGCATCCTTGAACGAATCAAAGAGACGAATCGCAAAGACTTTCTTGTAATAGAAATACTGGCTCAGGAAAACAGGTTTCACCTCCTTGAAAAACTGAATCTCCTCGGCCTGACTTCCGAATTTATAGTGTCGCGTAAAGGTTTTGAGTTCGCTGATCAGCTCCCGAATGGAAGTGAGCCCTTTACCGATCTGAATGATCTCATCCTGGTCGGTATTCAGGTTGGCAAGCTCCTGTTTCATTTTTGTTTGCAGGTCTTCGGAAAATTCAATGATATTCATGGCCTTCATTTTTTCATGGTTTTAAGTCTGTCTTCTACGATCCGGTTGATCTCATTCTTTATGCGGAAATAATTCTGCTGTATTTCATATTGACTGATGGTGCGAATTTTCGGGATTGCCTTATAGCCCTGCTCTTCTTTCCTGATCGCTTCGTGATCGTTCAGGATTTCAGCATGAAAGACTTTCAGGTCGATCTTTTGATCCGGATCATCGGAAACAGTCCCCACGAATTCACCGGACGAAAGAGAAGCGATCTTTGAAGGGGGAATTGCTGAATCCAGTTGTGTTGACCGGCTGATCGAAGTTTCAGAAGTGTTGATGGAAATGCTTTCGCGCTCCTGGACAATTTTTCCGAAACGTTCCGACAGAAGCTTGGCGGTATCACCGACTACCTGACCGCTGATCACGTTGCCGACTATATTCATAATTACTTCAGCCTGATCTTTCCCGTAGTCCTTCTTAAGCTGGCTGTAGTCCTGTACGGCAAGCGTGGTGGCAACCTTGTTGGCGCGTGCTGTGGCCATCAGGCCGTCAATGCCGTTGAAGTAGATTGTCGGAAATTCGTCAAAGATGAGGCTGCACTTCTGTTGATGCTTCCGGTTGACCAGCTTGATCACTCGTGAAATGTAGAGCGATAGGACTGCTCCGTAGATTTGCTGCTTCTGCGGGTTGTTCCCCGTACAAACAATCTTGGGTTCTTTCGGATTGTTGATGTCAAGCGTAAAGTCATTGCCGGACAGTACATAATATAATTGAGGCGATGACAGCCGCGCCATGCTGATCTTGGCGCTGGCGATCTGGCCTTCCAACTGCTCCATCGCTTCATTCTTAAAGGCTGACTCGAACGGATTAATCAGCACGTCAATCTCCGGTTCGGTTCGGAGCAACTTGAAAAGCTGCGGGTATTCGAGTTGCATCAGTTCAATTACATGGGGAAGCGTGCAAAACTTTCCTTCCTCGTACTTTCGCAGGAACCAGATAATGCCGGTGACGAAGTTGATGGGTGATTCGACAAAGAAGTCGCCCTGCTTTTTAATCCATTCGCGGTTCAGGCCAAGCATAATGGTGCGGGATGATTCTGTTGCATCCGTGATGTCTTCCATCGTGGCCGGGTCTAACGGGTTGCACCGGTGCGACCTGGAAAGATCCTCGAAGTTGATCACAAAGAACTTCGGCAGGACCGGAAATGCCCGCGCATTTTTTAACAATGTGTTGTATGCAATCCGTGTAAGGTCATCGTACTTAAAATCGTAGATGAACATGGCAAAGCCTTTCCGGATGTGCTGGGTAATGATGTGCCTGACCACGAAATAGGACTTACCGGCTCCGGGTGTTCCTATCACAAGCGTAGAGCGGAACGGGTTGATAATATTGATCCAGCTTCTTCGTCTCTTGCCCTTGAGGCTGTAGGCTGACGGAAGGTTGATCGAGTATTCATTTTCAAGCAGGCGTTCTTCCTGCGGGAAAGATTCGTTGAGCTTGTTAAAGATGTCCTTCCGGAAGCTGAGTGTAATCAACCGTGATAACCAGGTTCCTCCTGCAAGAATCAGGAGGTATCCCACGGCAGTCAGCCCGATATACAACGCTGCTGTAACCGTACGGTCAGCCCGGACAATGAGAACAAGGTGACAAAGAAAAAATACAAGGCTGCCAACGAGTATATAAAGTATGGCTGTTCTTACATTGATCTTCTCATCTTTCTTTCCCTTTGCACCGATCAATGAAATGATCAGCAACCCGAAAGAAAATAATTTTGCACGATAAACACTGTCGAACACTCCCGTCTGCGAAAGGCTTAGTACAATCCTGTCAACAAATTCAGCCGTGAGTCCCCATGACTGAAAAGTTCCATGCAGGAAAAAGTAAAAATGAAACAGCACTACCACGATACTCAGCAGCCTGATGAAATCAATGATCTTGCGTAATGCCTGTTCGTTCTCGCCTGTGTTCGCAGCCATAGTGTTTCTGTTAAAGTGATTTTCCTTTTCTCATCCGTTTCTTCCTCCGCTTTCTCATCGCTGCATCCGGTGAAGTGTGATCGAATGATTCTGCATGGGTAAGATCAACGACAAGTTGTTCCAGGCCGCCACCGCCAGCCGCGTGATCATCCTGTTCGGACGGATTCAGCCACTCACCGCGTGGCGCGGCACCATCCATTTTCGTAAGCCGTTCCGTGATCGCCTTCGCGCTGTACGCCTTGCCCAGATCGCTGCCGTTGAAAACAACTCTTATCTTGTTATCCACGAACGTGATCCCGTACACCCGGCCTTCGTCATTCTTGCGAAAGCGTACACGGATGCGTTCCTTCCCCAACGCATATTCAAATGCCGCCCGTGTTACGGACTGCTTCCCCTTGAACGCCTCATCAATACATTTCTTCAGCAGCTCTTTATGTGGAGCGCGTAAGGCTTCATTCAGCTTGAATTGCTTTTCGAGGTACTTCATCGTGGGCTTCCCGTAGATGGAGCTTGCCTTAATGGGAACGCCAACCTTTTTTCCGTTGTCATCGATCAGCCGATAGAGCAAGCCGTTCTTTACATTCATTTGTGAACGTTCACTTCCCCGGTCTGCCATGATGTTATATTGACTTAACACGGCATTGAGTTCGGCAATGGAAGTGTAGCGGTACGCACGAACAACAAACCTTACGACATTGGATATGCTTCTTTTCGTTTCAGCTTTTCCATACTCAACCTTGCTGAGCGGATTGTCAGATGTATTCGTGAACTGTTGTTTCTGTCCCGAGGCTTTGACCAGGTTGAAATCCCGTTCGATCTCTTTCCTCGCTTTCTCCGATTGGTTCCTGCCGATGTTGTACAGGATGATCCGGCTGCCATCGCGCTGGATGTTGGTCGTAACGATGTGAATGTGCGGGTGCGCGGCATCAAAGTGCTGATAGACTAAGTAAGGCTGCTGACCGAACCCGATCTTGTCCATGTAGGTGGAGGCGATTCCTGTCAGCTTATCTTCACTCAGCTTTTCACTTGTATGGAAGTTGAGTGAAATGTGTACGGCTTTGGTCGTGGCTCTCCGGTTGAGGTTTATAAAATTTTCAAACCCTTTCAGCTTCGTGTTGAAAGAAAGCTTCTCCACGTCCTGCCCGAACAGGTTTTCATGGATGCACTTCGCCACGCCTTCCGTCACCTTGTTCTCGTTGTAGTTGAGAATGCCGCGTATGTCTTTTCCGCTGTTCACTTTCGCAACCATGTTTTAGAGATTTCAGAAACAATCTTCATCAGTTCATCCACCTTGCTGCCTACCTTCTTGTATTCATCCGATACTTTCAGGGCATGAAACATTTTCTGATTGGGTATAGCCGTGCCGTGGAAGTAGTGCGTGATCTGGTTAATGTTTTTGCCGATGGCATTCAATTCTTTCCTGATCCCCGCCAGTTCAAGGGCGGTCGATTCCAGCGAAGCGTCCTTGTGATACCAGTTGATCTGTTCCTTGTAGAGTATGCTGCGGGCAAGTTCGGATACCGACCGGCAGTTGGATTGCGATAACCAGCGTTGCAGTTTTTCAAAGTAGGCTTGCGAAATGTGGATCGTCACCTTGCGCGTGATTTTTACAGCCGGGTCAACTTTCCTGCGCGTCATAATGCTGTTGGTAGATTTTGAAACATCATGGAAAGCCGAGTTCCGAGGCTTTCCGACCCGGACTTTGCCGGGGTCTTATGTACGAATGCAGCAGCATTCGTACATCTTGCTGCCCGCGCAAAAGCCGCGGGCGAGAAAGCGTTGAAGACCTTATTTGTGTTTGCGGTATGGGTTATCATAGCCGTTACCGGTTGATTGATTTAGCGGATGATTCTCCAACCTTGCTGCGGGTCTGAAGCATATTCTCGATGTCGTCATAGCTGTAATAAATGACCGCACCGATCTTGGTGAAAGGGAGCGTTCCGGTGTCGCGCAATGACTGGAGCTTGGACGGGGAAATGGTCAGGAGTCTGCGTACTTCGTGCGACTTGAGCCACTTGCGTACAGGTGTGGGGTGTTTTGCGTTAACTATCTTTTGAATTTCTTCGAGAAGTTGCAGTTTAAATTCCTGTAAATCCTCTGTTGTGATAAAACCTGAAACCATATGAGATGTGTTTTGAATTGACAGGGCAAACCATGAGAATCCTGATATTTAAAAACAGTTGCAACGGTTCGGAACCCTTTTTAAAAGCTTAATTATCAGAAAGAAAAAATTCAATATTCCATAAGATCATCCCCGGATCGGAGAAGAACAATTTGAATATTGTTGAAACAAATGGGGTGGAAGAACACATCAATTCATTCGCAATCACTCAAGGTTGTAAAATTTTTGTTTGGTGGGGGAGGGAGTTGTTGCGGAAAACGGGATTATACTATACAGGAAGGATATTGTACACATACCATTAACCTAAGCTTTAAAGTATAGATAACCGCTGTTGTTTATCGGGTTAATCTTGATCACTAAACCCCTTCCACTGATTACGATGCCGCTTAACGCTCTTCTCCATCACTTGGAAGCATTTCTGCCGTTATCCGAAAACTTCAAGAATTTCATCAAAGAGAATTCGATTGTTCGTTCCTATCCTGATCATCATATCCTGCTGAACGTTCTTGAGGTGTCCAGTCACATCTACTATCTTCATGATGGGTTTGTTATGTCTTATTCCTTAAACAAAGAAGGAAAGACTACTGAAAATTTCTGGAAAGCTGGCCAGGTGGTTGTTGCATTTGAGAGTTTCTTCGAACAACGCCCCTCCTTTGAAGTATTGGAAGTCGTAAGGTCCAGTGAAATGGTTTGTTTAAGCCGTGAAGTGCTTCTACAGACCCTGGCTGAATTTCCCGAAGCGCAAATGTTATATAGCATGATGTTAAACCGTTCGTTCATCCAACTCCAGAGAAGGCTAGGTTATCTGAAGCAGTCCGATCATTTGATACAGTACACTAAACTTCTTCATGTTTTTCCAGGCCTTGAACAGATTGTATCACAGCGTGCTATCGCTACTTATCTCGGAATAGCACCACAGACATTGGCCCGAATCAAGCGAAAAATCTAACGAATAAACAATTGTTCATATCAACCATTCCATTTGTTCACATAAAATTGTTACAATTGGAATGTAAAATGTGAATATTCGTTCATCAAATTATTTTGTCCCTCAACCTAATTTTACTGTGCCTAATGCAGTAAGCCATGAAGAGACGACAGATTATCATCGAAATAATTTCCTTCCTGTTCATTTTGCTGTTTGTCTATGCCGCGCTGAACAAACTAGTGGACTACCAGAAGTTCAAAATTCAGATTGGCCAGTCACCACTACTGACAGGTTTCGGTGATACGATCCCCTGGATGGTCATTGTCGTAGAGCTTGTTGTCTCGATTATGCTGATAACACCAAGACTAAGATTAAGTGCATTCTTCTCATCATTCTGCCTGATGACAATGTTCACTGCGTATGTTGTAGCTATCTTAAAATTCAGCCCTTATGTTCCTTGTTCGTGCGGTGGCGTATTGGAAAAGTTAGGGTGGACAGAACATCTGATATTCAACGGTGCTTTTCTAATACTAAGTGGTGTTGCAGTGGTTAAACAATTGGATCAGAATGCTGCACTGATTGAATCGAAAGCATGATAAAAAAAAGTATCATATTACTAGGTTTAGGATTTGTGTTTAGCATTGGCGTTGTTGCAGTTCTAATCGTTGCAAGCGGATTAGTACGCGATAGAAGGAATAGTTTCTTAAGATTATATCCATCGCATCCCGTTTTTGAACGTCATGAATTTGACCTTCATTTTAACTCGTATTACTTGGCGGGAGGTTCATCTGAACATATTTATTTAGGCAACTACTCTTCTCCGCTACATCTCCTCGTGCTCAACCGGGACCTTACTGATTCAACTCATGCTCTGTTAAAAATTGCAGGCGTGGAAAATGATAAATTTTGGTCAGCACGCGTGCTTGTGGATTCGCCCCGTTTCTATTTTCATGATGGAGCAGTGCCACGAATCTATCAAGGCATGACTACCGACTGGAAAGCAGAACTACAATATGACAGTGAGTATTTCCTTGACATTGAACCGATCAACGCATCCACCTTCCTAATTAAATCGCTAATGGGCACCAATGAAAGTATGCTCGGAAAACTTACGCCAGACAGTTTACGAGCTAAGTTCCACCCTGAGATACTTGAAAAGCAAATAGACGGAGTCTTTTGTGTTGATGGCACAATGCGTTTTAGTAAGGAAATTGATCGATTAGTATATACATACCGGTACAGAAATCAGTTCATCGTTATGGACACAAATCTAAACGTGGTTGCCCGTATAAATACAATCGACACTACCTCAAAAGCGAAAATAAAAATCGCTACTATAAAATCAACGAATTCTCGCACTTTGGCTTCTCCTCCATTTGTAGTTAATAACCAAACTTCGGTGTATAAGCAGTGGTTATTTGTAAACTCTTCACTGCTTGCCCTGAATGATGACCCTGATACGTTTAACACTACGTCAATAATAGATGTCTATGATATCGTTAACGCAAAATACTTATTTAGTTTTTACATAGGCAATAACAGAAAGAATGAACGGTTGAGAGAATTCCGTGTATACAACAATAGATTATTTGTAATGTTCGGTACAAGCGTAATCATGTTCGAATTGCGTGACCGATATTTTGATTTCTGAGTAAATGGATTTACGCGTAAATATTTATATAAATGTTCAACTTAAAATTTATCACAATGAAAAAAGTTAGAATTACTTTGAGTGCTCTCGCGGTTATATTGGCTGTGAGTGTAACATTTGCAATGCGTACGACCAAGTCAGATTTTCTGGTCGATGGATGGGAATTTGTACAAGGTATTGGTGGTGACCCAGACGAATGTATCGAACACCGCAACCTTGCTTGCGACACTAGTTCCAACAGTATGTGCGAAATCAACGGGAATCCTGTGGGCAACAGTTCCTCACCATCATCAAGTGCGTGCGGTACTCAATACAAAAAGCCCTAAAGTTTAAAAGTATGGAGTTGGCTAAGGCCAACTCCATACTAATAACTGTTTCTAAAGACATTATCAGTCACGAATAACCATGACTTTCATTGTTTTTGACGATTTGACAATGTCCAGTCCATTTTTTGTCAGAATTTTGCGTATGCTCTCCAAATCGGTCATATCAGTATCAATTGAGAAATTAATTGTACTGATACCCGTCTCATTGATGTACGGTAAGTGGTTGGCGTTTGGAAGATTGGCTGTTAACAACTGGATAAAGTTTTTTATCGGATAATTTTTCACAGTGAAGCCGGAGATGACATTCCCGCCCGAAAAGTAAGGCCCCACTATTCCATCATTTGTAGACTTTTTCTTTACTGGCCGCGTGCTGACTACTTTCCAGACTGGCATCTCACGTTGTTCCATGTTAACTTGGTAATCGAAAGTATTCTGAAGGCTTTCTTGCAGGGCCGTCATTACATCGGCCTTATTGAGTTTGGGGTTTGATGACTTGAAATAGAAGTTATAGGTTCCTTGACCAACATTGAAGGTATAATCAGCGTTGAAGGAAGTTGTATCCTTCAGGTTCAGAATTGGAGAAGGAAAATATTTCCCATATAAGGTTGTGTCGTTTGGATACCAAAATGATTTTCCCAAGTATGCATAGTTGTACAACTCTGCCAGGCTTAACATGGAAACTGACCATCCCTTTGCACGTTCAGTCTTTAAATTTATAAAAGCATCTATTGGAAAGCCGGCATTCTGGGCTTCACCATTCCATCTTGCAAGCAGCGTAACATTGAGTAAATCCGTGTTTTGCTTAATCGGATCGAAAACGGAGTATTCCGAATCTTTCGGATAAAATGAGACAGGCACGCCTTGAATCATTTGCGCGATCTTTTCAGCAGTGATGTCTCGCCCTCCCGTCACCGCGGTCAGCACACCATTAGGATCAATAATAAAGATATGGGGCACTGATGAAATACCCCATTTATTGAAAAACACAGAATCGTATGCAGTGCGTAAGGTAAGGTTTTGCCTTTTGGCTACGCGATCATAAACTTTCTCGATCCCTCTACTAAGGCTTCCCCCTGTATAGCCCACCAAAACCCAATCAAGATTGTCGTGAAATTTTAATTGCATTTGATTGGCTTTTGGAAATGTGTCAAAACAGGCCCTGCATGATTGAGCCCAAAAGTCCAGTATTAGCCAGCGTCCAGAATAGTCCTGCAAGGAAGTCTTCTTATTGTTGACACGTAACTCAAAGTCAGGCATCTTTTCTCCAACACGTGGTTGGTCGGCAGGCTGTGCGAATGGTTCAACAGCAAGATTGCACAAAAGGAGTATAGCAATAAAGTTCTTCATAGTTCACGAAAGTTTCAAGGCTTCAATTTCCAGGATTGTTATTTTGTGTGACGTTGGGATTGTTGATGATCTGATTCTCAGGTATCGGGTATAGTTCATCTTCCTTATTCCAGGTTGACCTAAGTTCCCCCATTACTTCGTTCACTTTTCCAGTTCGCTTGAGATCAAGCCAACGATGACCCCACTCCAAAAAAAACTCTGCACGTCTTTCTTTGAAAACAAAGTCAAGGATAGCCGCCTTGTCATCCGAACTTATATCGGATAGGCCAGCACGCCTTCGTATCATGTTGATATCGGCCACCGCACCAATCAGATTGTCCTGGTACGCTCTCGCCTCTGCACGTATCAGGTACTGTTCTGCCACACGAAGTACCGTTGAGTAGTCTAATGGTGGCGTTGAGAAATCAAAGTACTTTTGTGAACCATAATAAGTTATACCCTGTACTACCCTGGTTTGCCCCCAAGATATCCATCGCTTGTCGTCAACTTCAAAGTCCTGCACAAAATCAGGACGTAAGGCTCCATACCGAGGTCCAGTACCAGCTATAAAGAATGTACTTCTTTCTGTGGGGAACTGTTGTGCCCACAGTTGAAAAATGGCCTCCCTGCTAATTGCGCGAAACACTAACGGCAAATCTGTCTCAAGACCGTACAAATAGGTATTGTCAATAATAAACGATGCTTCCGTTTCTGCGTTAACCCACTCTTGTTTGAACAGGTAAACTCTTGCGAGCAGTGCAGAGGCAGCACCTTTGTTTGGTCTTACTCTTTCATTGTTGGAATGGGCGTAGGTATCCGGTAACAAGTTTTTGGCCTGTGTCAAATCACCAATCATTTGTTGATAGATTTCAGTTTGGGATTCTCTTGGCAATGTATTGTTAAGTGAATAGTCGGTGGTGAGTACAAGCGGCACATCGCCCCATAAATTGGTTAAATAGAAATAGCATAACGCACGAATAAACCGGGCTTCTCCAAGCAACTGTTTTCTGACTTCCTCACGAAGGACAGTTGCTACATTTACTCCTTCGATAATCGCGTTTGCTTTGTACACTGTGGTATAAAGGCTACTCCACAAGCCAGATACAATGAAATTATTTGGGGCAAGATTGCTTTCGGAAAACTGGCGGTATTGGTCGGCAGAACTTGCCCCGATACCGAAGAATGTAAGTTCATCTGATGATAAGGATGCACAAAGAACCACACTGGTGGCACTACCACTGGCGAACCCCGAGTTTCTCATGCTATAATAGACATCTATCATCGCGGCATTGGCAGTTGTTTCACTTTTAAATACAGAGTTTCGTACTAAATCAGTCCGGGGTGGGTCTATGGCGATAAATTGATCGCATGACAGTAGGCTGGCAAAAACTAAGGTCCAGCAAGTGATTTTATGAGGTATGAATATCTTACACATAAGATGTTTGTGTTTAAAAAGTTGTGTGAATCCCTAATGTTATCGTTCGTAAAGGTGGCAGAACCCCTGATCCAACGGTTTCAGGGTCAAGCCCTTCATATTTGGAAATTGTCAGCAGGTTTTGAGCTTGAATAAAGACATTTATCTTTATCGCTTTGACTTTTTCATTCCACCTGGAAGGAAGTTCATACGACAATGATAGATTCTTTAGCCTAATAAACGAGGCATCAGTAACTGCCCCGTCACTATTGTACAATAGGTTTGAATAAGTGGTGGTAGCAGTGCCACCAGAAGTGAATCTCTGAATCTTGGCACTGCCCTCTGAAGTCCATCTGTTCATGACTAAATCAGGTTGGTTTCCCAATGTACCCGGAGCGTGCCCGAAGAGGTGTGTATAGTTGAAACCTTGCTGTTTAACAAATTGGAAAAGGATATCCAGTTTTACACCATGAAACCGAAAGCTGTTTTGAACTCCGCCAAAAAATTTTCGGCCGAAGAATTTAACCTGCTTCCGATCATTAACATCAAACGTTCCGTCTTCATTTATATCCGCAAACTGGTAGACCCCTGTAGTAGCGTCTATACCTTGGTGTTGATATAATTTTTGTATCTCCAGAGGTTGGCCCACTACATATTGAATGTCATATACCGGTGACAAAGAAAGGTTAGGAAATTCAACGAGTGAACTCTTTGGAACTGTTGTGTTGAATGAGGTTGACCAGGAGAAGTATGACCTCTCTAAATTGGATGTATTGATTTCAATCTCCAGTCCAGAATTCTGGATAACTGCCGGGAGGTTTCCCTGAATGTTAGTGAAGCCCGTGGTAGGTGCAAGCGGTATTGATACTAATTGACTTGAAGAGCGGTTATTATAATAGCTTGTACTGATACGAATGTGATCCTCTACAAATCCCAACTCAATTCCTCCCTCAAACTTTCGGTTACTTTCCCAGGCAAACGTTGGATTGTATAATCTTGCCGGAGACAAGCCAACACTGCCATGGTAGTTGCCTGACAGGGCATATGAATCCAGGTATTGATAATCTCCAATCTGGTCGTTCCCTGTAGTGCCATAGCTTGCACGCAGTTTTCCAAATGAAAGAAATGGTAGACGATCGTGCATAAAACCTTCTTTTGTAAAGAGCCAGGCGGCCCCAACTGCACCGAATACCGAGAATTGTTTTCCTGGTCCAAACCGGCTACTACCATCTCTACGGCCTGTTATATTAAAAATGTAACGTTCTTTGATTACATAATTCAGACGACCAAACAATGCGTGATACCTATACTGTGAATAGTAGTTCGTGGATGTAGAAACCGTAGATGCGGCACCAATGTTCTTCATGAGGGCTTCAGCAGAAAAACCGCTGGCATATTGCGCAAGCCTTTCAGTCTCTTGTTCAAGAAACGTTGTGCCCACCAGAAGGCCGATCTTGCCAAATTTGAATTTTGGGCTCCAGGAGATTTGCGGTTCTGCGATCCAGTTTTGGAATCGGCTGTTTGAGAAAATGGTGCTGTTGATCTGGTTTGTTGCCGCTGGGTTTATCGAACTTATGGGTGTGATAGTCGTTGCATTGTTGGTGATGTTGGTGTAGCCGAGGTTGAGTTTAACTTCAAGAGACCGAACAATTGAATAGCTTAGTGCGGTACTACTAACCAGGTTATTATTGGTGGCCTCATATTTTCTTTTTAGAAATGCAACTGGGTTGTCAACTGTGTTCCAGTTTACCCAGTTTAGATTTCCATTCTCACTGTATAGTGCCGGTGCATTGGGAGAGATTGTTAATGATCTGAATGATAAATCTAACCCCGGAAGCGAAGATGTGTTGACTCCATAATTGACGGAGAATAATGTCTTCAATCGATCATGAGAAGACCGGTTTGTAATACTTGCGTGAATTGTTACTCGCTGATCGGAGTTTGTTCCCGGGAACACTGTTGTTTCCCTGTGAAAGGCACTACTTACAATAAATTGAGTATTGCCCTCACCACCGGATATTGATAACTGTGCATCTGCAATGCTGGCCGAACCTCCTATTAGTTCCTTTTGCCAATTGGTATAGCGCGTAGTGTCCCAAAGGAGTAAATCGGGTGCATTAGCGATGGTCGGAGTAATGTTGTCATTACGGAATGCTTCTTTCCGCATTTGAATATATTGTTGTGTACTAAGCAAATTCATTTGGTTGGCAACCCGTGCCCTTCCACCATAGAAATTGAAGTCCACTTTCGTCTTTCCCGCTGTCCCCTTTTTTGTTGTGATCAGAATAACACCATTGGCTCCCCGCGACCCGTATATTGCAGTTGCGTCCGCATCCTTGAGTACTTCGATACTTTCTATATCAGTAGTATTTATACTGTTTAGCGGACTATTGCCTTGTGTAGCGTTGGAAGCCGAACTGCCTAGTATATTACCTGATGTTTCAGAAAGTGACATCGGAGACGATATGTACGGAACGCCATCAATGATATAGAGAGGGTCATTACCATTTGCCAAACTGTTTGTGCCGCGAATACGCACTTTAAAATTCCCACCGGGTACGCCATTTTGTTGAATAATGTCAAGCCCGCTTACTCTTCCCTGCAGCGCAGCAATTGAGTTTGATACCGGTTGTTTTTGAATGTCACTTGCTTCAATCTTTACAATACTACCGGTCTGCATTTCTTTTGTGGTCTCATAATACCCGGCATTCACTATCACCTCATTCAATTTTTTCATATCTTCGCTCAATACCACATCGATCGTACTTTGCCCATTAACCTGCGTTTCAAATGACGTGTAGCCTATGAAAGAGAAAACAAGTATATCCTTGTCATCGACATTAATGGTATAAGTACCGTTTGCATCTGTTGTGGTTCCATTGGTCGTTCCTTTTATGAGGATATTCACTCCGGCCATTGGTTGTTGTGTGGTTGCGTCCGTAACTTTTCCTGTGATGGTTGCAACATAAACGGATGGTCTTGTTTGTGGGGTAATCATGTCTGTTTTCCCCTCTTCGGGATTGAGCACTGACAGATATTTAGATCGCTTGAGAACAACGATAGCCTGATTCTTCTCATCCACCCTATAATTTATATTATAAGGCGATAACAATTCTTCCAACAATTGCCGGAGCGGTTTATCTTCAACCTCCAGTGTGACAGCAGTCAATTCGCTATCAGGAAATTGCTCGCGGCTGAAGAATATCTTTACCTGGCTAGCATCCTGCAGGCTGTGCAAGGCCATTTCGAGGGTTACGCCCCTGAGGTCAAGAGTAACCTTCTTGTCTAGCAACTGACCGTAATTATCATGCGCAACGGAAATCCCGCATATCACCATTGCTATCATAGTCTGGGTGGCACATATTTTCATAATCTTCCAGAGTTTCGTAAAATTTTTTTTCATACATTCACCGTGTTTTGTTTTTTGTTAGGATTTAAAAAAAGACAAAGCATCCCTCGTACCATCCCCATCAAGGGACGAACTATAATTAGAGGGACTACAAAACAGGAGTGTTAGCGCACTCCTGTTTTTATTTTTAAGTAGTGTCTGGCTGGTGTAAAGAGGGTGATGGGTTCATCGGCAGTTGGGATTTAGGTTAAGTATAGTCAGTACGGTCAACAACCTTTGCCGCTTAGCTGAACATGACTGCCCTTTATGGTGTAGTTAATGTCTAGCATTTCGGTAAGTATTGTTAAGGTGCTTTCAAGCGAGCTGTCAGTAAAGTCTGCCGATACGTGGCAGTTATTCAGGTTTTTGTCAGTTACGCTGATGGTAACATCAAACTTTCGTGCAATGCTCTTGATAACGTTCTTCATGGATTCACTTCTGAATTTCATGTTGTATTCGGTATCGGCAGTCAGTGCAGATATATCACCACCATCTATCACACTGCGCTCTACTTCTCCTGTCGTGGTATAAATCACTTTCTCGTTCGGTGTTACGTCAACACCTACCTTATCTTGCATAGATGTGAGGCTTACTTTACCCGTAAATACATTCAGTTCAACCTGTTGCTCACCTGTCTTAAGACTAAAACTCGTGCCTAGCACCATAACGTTGATGCTGCCACATGCTATTATAAAAGGCCTATCCGGTATTTTGGCTACCTCAAACAATGCCTGGCCTATTAATTCTGCGTGACGCTCTCCGTCTTTTTCGTAATATAAAAATTTACTTCCTGTTTGTATCCATACAAGAGTACCGTCATTGAGGATTACTTTTTCCTTGCTGGAAGATTGTGTTAAGTCAGCATTCTTATTACGCAAGGCATCCCAAGTAAAGAGCGATGCGGAAAGCATGATGATAACCATTGCGGCAATCTGTGCCCACTGATTTGCAAAGATTCTTTTCAGCAACGGTTTTTTAGGATACAGTGCAATTACATCCTCGATGCTGTCTGTATTGCTGGTGATCCTCTGGAACAGTTTTTCCTGGTCGGCAGGTGAAAGTTCCAGATCTCCTGCATTTTCTTTTTGCAGCAGATTAATCCATGCTGTGAATTTCGTTTTTTCCTGTGGGGTAAGTTGGTCGTGCAGATACCGGTGCAACAAACGGTCAAAATTTGATTCTTCCATAAGACAGCGTAGTTAAGTGACTCGGGCTACTAAAGTTAATTAAATCGAGCTTTATGCACTGATGAATAAGCGGAAGAAATCAGGATGAACTCCCGGTCTTAACCCCAAAATAATTCTGCAAACGAACTAATGTACTCTATAATTAATAAGGAAGTCTAACGCCAGTATTATTAATTATTTGGCAAGGTGCGCTGAAAATCAGGTGTTGACTTTTAATAAAGGGCTATATTTTCTGAAATGAGCGTACACCGTGTGCATATAATTTTCCACAGTTTTGTTTGACACAGCCATACGAGATGCTATTTCCACATTGGAAAGATTTTCTTTAAGCCTTAGCCGAAAGGCCATTTGCACACGTTCTGGCATTTTGGCTATTTCGCTTTCTATCAACTCCATGGTATGAGCCACATTATAGACCTGCTCAGCCTCAGGGGCAACTACAACATCGTACACCATTTCAAAAACATCGAAGTGCTCGTTATAGGCTTTGTGTCGTGTACGCTCCTGAAAATAGTCGAGCATGGCAAATTTCACCTTTGTAGAAAGATAGCTACGCAGTTTCACATGAATATGCACCGTTTTGTGGTTTCGCCACAGGCGCTCAAACACGTTTTGAAGAATTTCCTCGCAATCTTGCTTGGACATTACCAGTGTTCGTATCCACTGGTATAATTCTGGCGAATAGCGATAGTAGATTATTTCAAATGCTTTCTGATCCCCTTCATTAAGCAGAACCACGAGTTCATCATCGGTATAGTCTGCATGGGCTTTCATGCAGTTGTTGATTTTAAGTAGAGCCCTTGCTTTTTAATGCCGCCTAAAACAAACAGCCTGGCTGTCCTGCAATAAGCCTGAAACATTGTATAAATAAGCGCGGGGCTTTGCTTACCGTCATTACTGAGGCGTGAGAAAATGCCCGGGTATGCCAATAAGAAAGCACCCGCACTTAATGCCGTAAATGTTGAAAAGAAACGTTCCATTTCCCATTTTCTTCTGTTTCTCACGCATCAGTAAATGGGATTAAACTCTCAGAAAATGAGAGCTTCTTCAAATATAGCAAAAAATTTTTAATGTGGGTTATATAACCCACATTATTTTAAAGTACTGCTACCATCTTTCAACGATTGATGGATAGCAAGAGAAAGAAAAAAGAGGCACTAAAACAGTTCGGCAAACGACTAAGTCAATTGCGGAAAGAGAGAAAATTGTCTTTTAGAAAACTAGCTGCTCAATGTGATATTGATTATAGTGACATCAAGAAGTTTGAAAATGGTGACAAGAACGTTACAATATTAACGCTGATTGAACTCTCAATTGGACTTGATATTCATCCTAAGGAACTATTAAATTTTGATGTGGATTTTTTGAAAGAGAAATAAATTCTACCAGCCTCTTCATCAAGATATTTTGATCTCTCACAAAACGATCTATGAGGAACTTGGAAGCCAAATTTGGGAATTTACTAAGGGAACTTCGTGAAAAAAGAGGGTTAACCCAAGAAGAGCTTGGCACTGATGCCAACCTTGACCGTACCTACATCTCTCTCTCTTAGAAAGGGGGCTGAGGCAACCAACAATGGAAACGCTATTTGCTTTGGCTAAAGCTTTAAATGTTGCCCCATCTTCAATTGTTAAGCAATTGGAACCCTGAGTATAACAATACCTGATTGGAAAACTTAACGAGACTTTGTTTATTTGATCTTTTTACAAGATAGTTTGTATGCCCGGCACAATACCAGACCCCATTTGGCTTTACAGGATTGTGCATATTGATAACCTGGAATACATTTTGGCCAATGGGTTATTTACCAGGAATCATAAAAACGCTGACCCCGATTATATTAACATCGGGGACAGCGGGTTGATCCTTCAGCGGAATGATTTTAATGTTTCGATAGAACCCAATGGTACATTGGGTGATTACATACCTTTTTATTTCGGCCCGTTATCGCCCATGCTGTTTAACATCAAAACCGGATACCGAGGTATCACTAAACGACCGCAAGCCGATATTGCATATGTATGCTGTAACCTGCAAGATGTTATACGGTCATGTAAAAAATGGTGTTTCACGGATGGCCATGCAAAAAACAATTTTACAGAATTTTATAATTCATTAGATCATTTAGATAAAATAGACTGGGATGTAGTGGCCGAGCGTTATTGGCATAATACGGAGGAGGATTTTGATATGATGAGAAGAAAACAGGCTGAATTTCTGGTTAAGGGAAATGTTGCTGCCAAATGTATCAATCACATTGTGGTTTATAATGTTGAAAGCAGTAACTTAGTGGAGAAAATGATCGGTCGCCTGGATGCTGAAGTTGCTGTGCATGTAAATCCTAAAGGTAAATTCTATTACTGATGCAATTTGTTAAAGGAAATTTATTAGAATCAAAAGCGCAGGCACTAGTCAATACCGTAAACACGGTGGGTGTTATGGGAAAAGGTATTGCTTTGCAGTTTAAAGAAGCCTTCCCTAATAATTTTAAGATATATGCGGATGCCTGCAAGAAAAAGGAATTGAAGCCAGGTACACTGCTGGTAGTAAAAGAGAATACCTTACAAGGCGAAAGAATCATCATAAACTTTCCTACTAAAACAGCCTGGCTGTTTAAATCCAAGTATGAGTATGTAGAGGAGGGATTAAAAGAATTGGTAAGGGTCATCAGGGATTATGATATAAAAAGCATTGCAATTCCACCCTTAGGCTGCGGCAACGGGGGCTTGAAATGGGGTAAAGTAAAGCCATTGATGGAAAAATACCTCGGTAGCCTGATCGGTGTTGAAATTCAGATATTTGAACCTAATGAAGCCGTTAAGGAATTATTGAAACAACAGGATGTAAAAAAAGAAATCAAACTTACGCCTGCCCGCGCCATGCTGCTATACGCCATGTTCTTTTATGAAGGATTAGGGGAAACCAGCAACTTGTTTGTAGCCAATAAGCTTGCTTATTTTCTGCAACGCCTTGGCGAAAAAAGCTTAAGCAAACTAAATTTTGAAGCCAGTCATTACGGCCCCTATAGTGTGCAGGTAGAACATGTGCTCCACGCTTTAAATGGCAAATATCTTAAAGGATTGGAACAGATGAATGCAAAAGCATTTGAGCCTTTGGAACTCATATATTCAACCTTCGATGAAATCAGGGAATACATTGACAAAGAACTAACCACTGAACATAAGCAAAGACTGAAAAACCTTACCGATCTCATCAGCGGGTTCCAATCAGCAATGTCGTTAGAAATTCTGGCTACCGTTGATTTTGTTAAGAAAGAAAACCCTGGGATAAAAAAGGAAGAGGTGATTCAAACTGTGCAAAACTGGTCTGACAGAAAACGTAAATTGTTCCAGGAAAAATATATTACCACGGCAATCTCGCATCTGAATGACTACAGCCAGAACCAACTGGCTTTAGCTTGAAAGCTCTAAAAAGCGATTTTTGTTTACGTTAGGTGTTTATTGCTATGCCGACTAAAAGGAAAGCCGAAAAACCAAAGGCATTGATTGATGCCATTCCTGCGTATCAATGAAAGGAGAGAAAAGACTATAAACCGGAAAGCAGAAGCCAGTTAAGAAAATCTTTACAGAAGAAAAGCAGTTAAATATTGTGTGGGCTTGGGCTTTCAGGGGGCAATTGAAGCAATCTTCTCTTTGCAGATACGCTCAACAATGCCCTGCATTTCTTTTACACGATCAATAAGCGAGGATAGTTCGTCTTTTGTAATAAAATAATCATCGCGGTAACGGGCATCTACATAGCCGCGCTTTAAAAGGTCAAACAAGTGCTTCTCTTTCTTGTTGGTTTCCGCAGGAAAGACAAGATAGAGTTCTTCCGACAATTCTTTTGCCTGCTTGCGCAACTTCCCAAGATTGTGAGTTTTTGGTTTATAGCTTGTGAAGACAAGTAATGTAGTATAGTAAAGCGTTTCGGCAGCTTGATGCAATAGGAATGCAGCGATCTTTAGATCGTCCTTCTGACTGCTAAATTCACTTGTCGAGATGAACGAGTATCCCGGAGGGAACCAAGTGTTGAAATATCGCTGGGCAATTTCCCTTTGCTCTTTTGGAGTAAGTTCACGAGGCGCGGCAAACTTAACAGTGCCATTATCGTACAATGGAATACCTTCTCTAATAATGTCGGAAAAGAAATATTGCCCAATTTCAAGCCCCTCGTTAATGTAATCAATATCGTGTATTTCCATATTAACGGAAGAGCGGTACATGCGGGAGCGATTGACAACCCTGTCTTCCAGTTCGTAGGATTTCTCTTGTGCTTCTTTCGTTACAACCAGCAAGTCATAGTCGCTCATGTATTCGTAGCGTATGCCATCCCTGCCGATGTAGCGATGCTCGGTGTACGTGCCTTTTGCATAACTCCCAAATAAAATGATCTTCTCGGGATTTGCCAGCTCCCTGATAATCTCCACGATACGCAAAATTTCGCGCTGGTTGATTTCGGGTAGGTGTGCAAGGGAGGTTTTCATTCGTGGCTTTTAAGGCTAAAAGGCTAAATTAGGAAAAATTGAGGGGTTTTAAATGAAAAAATAAGCAGGGTAATGCCATAGGCTACACATTCAATAAATTTTCGGTGATATATTAGGGATGTATAGGACATGAATGTCTTATATATAGATGTTAGCGGTCATTCTAAGGACGACCCTGCAACAACAAACCTTTTGACAAAGCAATGACAACTTGGACGACATATACAGTAGACAATCCTTCGGTTAAACTGACCGACTTGACTTCAAAATATTGTAAAAGAACTGGGACAAACTTTGACAACTTTTTTCAGTTACGACACAAAAAAGCGACCGCAACGGACAACTTTAATTAAAGATACCTTAACTCTGCTTGGCGGCAGAAAGTTAAAAGGTAAGAAGAGATATAAAGTTTACTCACATGGACTTTCACTTGATTTGCGTCAGAGCCATGGAGGACAATATAAAAACAACGAATGGCTTTATGACCTCCATTGGTATACAGAAGCAGAAGAACCATATTTACCGACAAGCTTACCTTTAGTAGTGGAATGTGAATGGAGCCATAGAAAAAAAGGGGTTCGTAAAATTCCATACAGTGGAATAAAATATGATTTTCAAAAACTTTTGGTAGCCAACGCTGACCTGCGACTTATGATTTTTATAATAGAAAAAGACAAAGACATTTTAGAGTTAAATAAGTATTTTGACAAAGCAATTGATAGTTATATACATTTAGAGTCTAACTCAAAATTTTTATTTATTGCATTTGATGAAAGATTAAACGGGTTTCATTATGCCGAAAAACTTAAACGAGAAAGAAGAACGAACCGTTAGCGGTCATGCCCTCGGACAAATGCGAGTTCAATAAAATTAGGAAACTACAAGGTAACCGTAATCGAAATTTAAAAATAGCTGGCAAATGAAAAAAAACAAATCTGACTTCAGTTCTTGGCATGTTGGAGTTGCAGCAGAAGCAATAGCTGCGGGACAATTTGCAAGACTGGGTTATGATGTCTCGGTTCAATACGGAGCTGATCAACCAGAATATGACCTTATTATTTCCAAGGGGAGAGAAGATACCCCATTAAAAGTTTCAGTAAAAGGAAGCAAAAGTGGGTCATGGGGATTGACACAAGGATTTTTGAAAAAGGGGAAAAAGGATTATAAAAAAGCTATTAACAGATGGCTACAAAAGCATGGGAGAAAGACATTTTTTTGCTTAGTCCAATTTAAAAAAACAGAAATTAACGAACTACCAAGAGTGTACTTAGCGACACCATTACAAATATCTGAGCAACTTAAAAAAGTTGCACATGGAAAAGGTGGTACAATTTTATATGAAAATCATACTTGGACAAGGCGGACTGCGATTGGTTATGGTTCGACAGAAAAAATTCCAGATGATTGGAAATTTTCAAAAGAACGGCTTGAGCAAATTAAAAGAAAGATTGTGAAGTGAAGGTACGAACCGCCAACAAAATGCTTCTGCAATAGTGCAGTGAGGTGTAAGTTCAAAGTGTTATCTTAGTTCCACGTTTGGTTCATGGAACTGAGACGTTTTCAAAAGCGCTACTGCAGAAGCACCAACGTTATAGACAAGACATGTTGTTGTAGAGTCCTAAAATAGGTTTGACAGACAGACAAAACATATAGTAAAGACATGGAAAATATTGATAATGCTAACGAATTAGAAAAGCTTGAAGAACAGGAGTCATTTAAGGACGACTTGGCTGATGTTCCACCGAACGACATCGTAGCATACAATGAACTTCGATCCTGTTCTGACTTGGTACGAATGTATGAGAGTAAGCAACTCGACATTCAACCAGATTTTCAAAGAGATATTGTTTGGTTAAATCCAGCTCAGACACGTTTCATTGACAGCTTGATTAAGCAGTTACCTATTCCAAGTATGTGTATAAGTCTTGACTATAAAACAGAAAAAAGACTCGTAATTGATGGACTTCAAAGAATTACTAGTATTATAAAATTCATCTCGGAAGACGAATGGAAACTTTCTGAGCTTACGGACATTGACGAAAGAATTTCCGGAAAAACTGTACACACTATTAAAACCAAAACAAAGGACATTTATACAAGGGTTCAAAATCTAACAATTCCTGTCACGGTTCTCAGATGCGACTATTCAAAAAAAAGCCATAACGATTATTTGTTTACAATTTTCCACCGACTAAATACCGGAGGGACAAAACTCAATAATCAAGAAATTCGAAATTGCATATACAATGGCGACTTTAACACTCTCTTAAAGAAACTTTCGGGCAATCAAAAATGGATTGCTTTAAATGATCTTAAGCAAGGTGCCATTTACAGATTTTCTAATGAGGAAATCATACTTCGATTCTTTGCGTTCAATGCATGGCTCGACTCTTATACTGGACGACTAGCAAAATTTCTTAATGACTACATGTTTGAAAATCGAAATCCATCAAGCGAGTTTTTGACGCAAAGGGAGACATTGTTTAATTCGACACTTGAAATAATTCAGCAGAAGATATTCAATAATCAAGCTTTTGGCAAAATGTCAAAAGCCACACTGGAAGGACTTTTGGTTGGTGTTTCAAGAAACATTGAGAATCTAAAAACCAAACCAGCCGAGCAAGTATTAACACTATACAATGAATTTAGAGCATTGCCGGATTTTAGCATTGAGAATCTAAAGGAAGGCTTGTCAGGAAAGGATAAAGTCACTAATAGAATCAATTCTGCAATACAAGTTTTCGCCAAGTGATTAGCGCAACTGACATTACAAATACAATAAATGAACTAGATCATCTATATAATACCAACGCTACGCAAGCTACTTACTATTCAAAGCTAGCGTTGTTGGAACTATGTGGCTGGCTTGAGCTCAGTATGGACTGCATTGTCACTGATTGTGCAGGTACAAAGCTGACAGTTCAGACAAATAAAGACCATATTGAAAAAACAGTGGTAGCCTCGACATATGGATTTCATTACGACCAGCACTTTAGACCGATGCTAATGAAGTTAATAGGGCTTATTAGGCTTGAACAAATAGAGAGTGGTTTAATCACCTCTGGAGAGTTAACAATACTAGAATCACAGTTAGGCTCCTTATATCAGACAAGAAAGCGAGCAGCCCATACAAATATTAACGGGGCGACAGTGACTTATGAGGCTCCTTCGAAAATAAGACAGTACTTGTTGACACTTTATCCCATCTTACAAAAATTTGAAACACAATTACAGACCATTTAAAGCGCCAGCTGGTAACAAAACTATAACCAATGGCGGATGATGAGTAAGTATAAAGTTTTATATTCGCTATTACGTTTGGTCACGGTGGACAAATACGTTTTCAAAAGCTGCTACTGGTTATAGCCAAACTTTGTGCGAAACCTTCGAGAACAAAGAGAACTCATGGGGAGGTTTTCATTTATAAGATTCAATCAAAGTTTGAATTTAATAATTGTTCCGCTTAAACCTATTAAATGAGTGGCTATTACTGTATATAGTTTGTAACCAATAAGTTCAAAGTAGTTAAATAAAATTATCAACTATACCGGGAGTATCAGACATTTTGCCCTGCTTATACAGCTAACAAAATGACTGTTGTATGAAAATGAAACTCCTGCTATTCCATTATCTGTTAATTGGTGTTGGCCAATTCATAACTTCATCCGCACAATCTCAGCAACATGTTATTTGGTCTTTCAAAATTGAACCTATTGGTGAGAATGAAGCATTTCTTGTATTTCATGCAATAATAAGGCCTGGTTGGCATTTATATTCTCATAACCTAAAGCCGGGGGGGCCTTTTCCCACCACATTTCTATTTTCTGATGATCAGAAAAATGATTACCGGCTTGATGGAGCCATAACGGAACACGGAAAAGCCTACACTTTTTATGATGATATTTATGAGATGAACATTACCTGGTATTCCGGTCAGGTACTGTTTAAACGAAAGATCATTCTAAACACGCCCAAGGTTATTGTTACCGGTATTATTGAATACATGACCTGTAATGATCACTCCTGCGTACCCGATAAAAGAGAATTTACAATTGATGTTGATCTGACCAAAGAAAAGCGATAGGCAACAAACAGGGCCAGAGTAATTCTTTTGTATAACCAAATTAATTTCTTCATTCCGCTTAGGTTTAAGGAGAAGAATGCTGAAGTTGAGACGAGTTTCTATCGGTTACACAGGGCGAGGTAGCGTACTAAAAATACTGACACTGAACTTAGTACCTCGTAGTCTTGTAACAATATGACTATGAAGTTTGGGAATTCCTCAAAATATATCCCTTATTGAGACACCTGGATGGAGGAGGTAGCATGGGTCTACAATAGGTGTAAGTTTTTTAGTTATTAAACAAAATAGTAAAACCCGAACCAGAAACGGAACAGGTTCAAGAGGAAGTTGCAATACAAATGTGACAAATATGCATGTAATATTCGGATTGAATTTGCACGTTTGGCTATTCGAAAAATCTCGAACATTGCCATATATTTTTTTGAAGCTATACGTAGCAGGAGTTACCGCATGATTATCACTATAAAACGCAAGAATAAGATACGAGGGTACAGAAGAAATCCGCATAGCATAAAAAGTAAAGAGTGTATGAAAAAATTCTACTATTTAATACCTGTACTTCTCCTGCTTATGAGCGTGAATTTATCCGCACAGGATAACCCCCTCTTGGGCAACTGGCTGATGGACACTGATAAATCAGTGAAGGCAATGGCGGACGATACGAAAGCGCGTTATGACAGCCTGGACACAGAGCGGAAGGCTCGGGTAAAGTCTTCGATGACTGGCCGCAGTTTTCAATTTATGGAAGGCGGAAAGATTAAAGTTCTTTGGAAAGCCGGAGAACAACAACGTGAGTCTGTTGGAGCGTGGGAGCTGGGAGAAGAGAGAGGAACCGTTAAGATAACCATAGACGATAAACCCCAGGTGTTTGATTATAGTTTTTCTCAAGGAGTTTTGATGCTGAGGAGCCGTCAGGCCACAGGACTGTTTTCTACCCTTTGTTTTATCCGTCAGTAATGCTGCTCCTATCATTATAGCGCTTATGAAAAATCTGATTATATCTCTGCTGTTGTTCTGCCAGTTTACCGGGTTTTCTCAAACAGGTTTAATAACGGTAGAGATGACCGGCCCCACTACAGCGAATGTTAACGAAACCAAGAACTACAATTTAATCTGGCGTGATGGGGGAAACCAGATATCAGCCCCGTCAAACGGAGATGTGTCGTGGCTTGCGTTTGGCGGAACGGTGATGACAGGCAATGAAAACGGGGCAACAGTTCAGTGGACAAGTGCAGGTACACGTGCATTGTACTTTGAGTATTATACCTGGAATGATTTTTATTATGCCGACCTTGTTGTAATTGTAAGCGGGGGCGCCCCGTCCGCACCCACGGCAACGGCAGCCACATCCGTTACTTCTGCATCCTTCACTGCTAACTGGAATAGTGTGGCAGGCGCTACGAGCTATAGATTAGATGTATCTACCAGCAATACATTTTCAAGTTTTGTAAACGGTTATAATAACCTTACGGTAAGCGGCACAAGCCAGAGCGTAACCGGACTGAGCGCCAACACAACCTACTATTACCGAGTTCGGGCAGTGAACAGCAGTGGTACATCGGGTAGCTCCAATACCGTTACAACCCTTACCGCTCCGGCAGCGCCCACATCATCAGCAGCCACATCCGTTACCGCTGCATCCTTCACGGCTAACTGGAACGCAGTTACAGGAGCAACAAGCTACCGGCTTGATGTATCCACCAGCAATACATTTTCAAGTTTTATAAGCGGATATAACAACCTTACGGTAACAGCCACTAACAAAAGTGTAACAGGTCTGAGCGCAGGCACTACTTACTACTACCGCGTACGTGCGGTAAACAGCGGAGGTACATCGGGTAACTCCGGTACGATCACAGCCGCAACCATACCTGCTATACCAGGCGCCCCCACAGGCAGCAACAAAACAGCAACCGGTTTTACCGCTGCCTGGAACAGCGTTACGGGAGCAACGAGCTATCGGTTAGATGTTTCTTTGCAAAGCAATTTTTCCAGCTATGTAAACGGGTATAATAACTTAACCGTTACAGGCACGAGCCAGGCCGTTACAGGATTGTTACCGAATACAACCTATTACTACCGTGTTCGAGCAGTGAACAGCGGAGGCACCTCATCCAGCTCCGGCAACGGTTCAACCACAACCCATGTATTAAACTACGATCAGAATTTTATCCGCACGGTAGCAGCGCAGAAACCAGGCCTTACCAGCGAAGCGTTGTTGGAAGGTGCACCGATGAATAGCAAACAAATCACCTACCAGTTCTTCGATGGTTTGGGCAGGCCGATACAAACAGTAGGTGTACAGCAGTCCCCGGCAAGCCAGGATGTGGTACAGCCCATCGCTTACGATGCCTTTGGAAGAGAAGCGGTAAAATACCTGCCGTATGTATCAGGCGATGACGGAACGTACAAGATCAACCCCGTGGGCACAACAACATACACCGGTTCACCACATCACACATTTTATACAGAAACAAACAGCCTGATTGCGAGAGATGCCGCGCCATACTCCCAAACCATCTTCGAGCCCTCACCTTTAAACCGCCCCGATAAAGATTATGGAGCAGGACAAGCATGGGCACCGGTGGCTATGGGCGGTAATAACAAATTTGTTCAGCACGGATATTTAATCAACCAGCATGGCACGGGCAGCAACGCTACACAAGAAAAGATTATTGCATGGAGCATCAATGGCAGCGACCTGCCGGTACGGGCAACAGCTGTTACGGGTTATATTGTATCAGGAGGCTACTATGCCAATGGCCAGTTGAGCATTAAGAGCACGAAAGATGAACAAGGCTACGAAGTAAGAGAATACACGAACAAGAGTGGTCAGGTAATATTGAAGAAAGTACAGGCTACATCAGCCGGAGCTGCTAATCTCAATAACCTGACAGGCAACAGTGCAGGCTGGGCATTGACCTATTATATCTATGACGACCTGGGCAACCTCCGCTATGTGCTTCCGCCCAAGCTGACCGAACAAGTTTACTTCACCAGCAACGACCCCGACCAAACCAAATTGGATTCATTGGCCTTCCAATACAAGTATGATGGCCGCAAGCGCATGTCAGAAAAGAAAGTGCCCGGTGCAGGCTGGGTGTATTTGGTCTATGACAAACGTGACCGGTTAGTGCTTACGCAAGATGCCGTTCAACGCGCGGGCAACCAATGGCTGTTTACCAAGTACGATGCCTTAAACCGCCCGGTGCTGACGGGGATGTATGTAAATGCGGGAGATCGTGCTGCACTACAAACAGCAATCGATAATCATTACGCAACTAATCCGTACTTTGAAACATACAGCCAGTCAGGAGCCATACACGGCTACAGCAACGTAAGTTTCCCGTCAGTCAGCAACGCGAACGATTACCTGACCGTAACCTATTACGATAACTACAACTTCCGCAGCTTGTGGTACGGCACATACACGTATGTAGATGAAAACCTGAGTGAAACAGCTTCTTACAATGGCCATCCCTATCATCAGCCTGACGAGGAGAACACCCGCGTAATCGGCCAGGTAACAGGCACCAAAATCAAAGTGCTGGATGGCGGAGTAACAGGCGGCTACACGTGGCTGAAAGCAGTTACCTATTACGATGATAAATACAGGGTTATTCAAACCATTGCCGATAACTACAAAGGCGGAACAGACCGCGTTACAAACGTGCTCGACTTTGCAGGGAAAGTGTTGAAATCAAAACTTACGCATACTGAAGCCGATTTGCTTTGGAAAGACCCTGTGTTGTTCGCACAAAGCGGTAACAAACTATACCGTGTTTCCGGCAGCGGGGCATGGAATGCAGGGGCGGCTTCCGTTCAACAGCTTGCCGCAGGCGTAAACGGCTGGATAGAATTTACCGCATCAGAAGGCGGAACTAATACCGGCAGGATGGTTGGGCTTTCGGATACTAACCCCGATGCCGGTAACACAAGCATTGATTATGCCTGGCTTGTAAACAACGGAACCTTGCAGATATACGAAAACGGAACATCGCGGGGAAGTTTTGGTTCATTTACTCCGGGCGATATGCTGAAGATTGAACGAACCGGAACTTCAATAAAGTACTATCGGAACAACGAGTTGAAATACACTTCATCGGTGGCATCATCATCGTTGCTGATGGCCGACCTGTCTTTTCAATCCAACGTGCCAAGCATTGCAGGAGTCCGCGCTTCATTCAGTACCACCACCCAAACCACTACTCGCAAGTTCCAGTACGATCACGCAGGCCGGTTGTTAAAAATCTGGCATAAATTAAACGGAGGCGATAGTATTCTTCTTGCCCTTAACGAATACAATGAGCTGGGCCAGTTGGTTGATAAAAGGCTGCACAGCACTGTAAGCACCGGTAGCAATGCCAAACAAAGCGTGGACTACCGCTATAACATACGCGGATGGCTTACCAGCATGAACGATGCCTCGCTGGCCAACACCACATCTACTACAAAAACCAATGACGACACAGGCGACCTGTTCGGGATGAACTTAGAGTATAACACCAACACACAGGGGCTGGGCAACACACCGCTTTATAACGGCAACATCAGCGCCATGGCATGGAGCAACAACCTGGGGTTGGGCACAGTAAAGCAGAACGGCTATGCCTATACCTACGATCCCATGAACCGCATCACAGATTCTAAGTTTAAAGAAAAAAACGCAACCTGGAATACTCCGTCATTAGCAAAACTTTCTGAAACCGGATTTGTATATGACCTTAACGGGAACATCAAAAATTTAAAACGTAATCAAACCGCCACCAATGCATGGATGGACAACCTTGCCTACCTCTACGCAGGTAACCAACTTCAACGAGTTACAGACATTGGCGATGACTTTGCCGGCTTTATTGACGGGCAGCCCAACAGTGGTGTGAATGATTTTGATTACAAGTATGACCCCAACGGCAATCTGACCCACGATCTCAACAAAGGTATAGGCACCAGCCTGTCCGACAACACCAACCTGATCACCTACAACTACCTCAACCTTCCTGAAACCGTAACCAAAGGCAGCAACAGCATCCGCTACATTTACGATGCAGGCGGAAGAAAACTGGCACAGGTAACAACGTTTGGCGGCCAGCAGAAACAAGTGGACTATGCAGGCGAGTTCCAGTATGAGAACGACCAGTTGCAATTTATCAGTCACGAAGAAGGACGCATTGCCATAGCCGCCAACAAAACCATTTATACACACAGTGGCGATGCAACAACCGGCATCACCGCAGCCACTTCCACACTGGCAGCCGTTACGGTAAATACACAAACCTACATCCGCGCTACCGCAGTGGGTACCACGGCCAAGCAAGGCATGTTCCCGATAGGCGGCACAATAACCGTAGCCGCAGGCGAGCAATACCGCATCCGTGCGAAAGGCTACCGCACAGCAACCAACAGCAACACCGTGCATCTTTACATCCGCACCAACAGCACCGATTTAAACTGGCCGGGCGGACAGCTTGCCATAGGCGCAACAGCAGAAGCATGGACGGAACAAATTATTACCGTACCTGCCGGGCACACCACCTTGCAGGCCGGGGTAGCGTGGAACACCGCAGCCAATGGCGAGCAGTTTTTCCTAAACGATTTTGAGATAACCAAACTCACCACCAACGCCACACCCGAATACCAATACAACCTGAAAGACCATTTGGGTAACGTGCGGTTAAGCTTTACCAGTAAAGAAGAAGTAGAAACCACTACCGCGACCTACGAAACCGCCAACCTGAATGTAGAACAAAGCCAGTTTGTGCGCATGGATAATGCCAAACGCATCAACAGCAGTTTGTTCGATCGTACCAATGGTGTAGCACCCACCACCACACCAGGCCATGCACAGCGACTCAATGGCTCGACCAATGAACGCTACGGTCTGGCCCGCTCTATAAGCGTAATGCCGGGCGATGTGATTGATGCCGAAGTGTATGCCAAATACATAGACACCAACAGCAGCAACTGGACAACAGCATTAGCCAACCTGGTGACGCAGATCAATGCCAACACGGCCGGTGTAGTGATAGACGGAGCGCAATACGCCAACAGCACTACCTCGTTCCCGGCCAGCATGCTGGGCCACCAGACTACCACCAACAACGGAGCCCCGCGTGCCTACCTGAACTGGTTGGTGTTTGACCGCAACTATGTATTTGTTACCGGAGGCTTTAAACAGATTACCACAGCGGCCCGCGAAACCGGCACCGACATAGCGCACGAAAAACTACAGATGCCCGCGCCTATTACCATTACGCAACCGGGCTATGTGTACATCTACCTAAGCAACGAGAACACTACACAAGTAGAAGTATTTTTTGATGAGTTTAAAGTAACCCACACTAAATCTCCGGTAATCCAGACGGATGATTATTATCCGTTTGGGCTCACCTTTAACTCCTACAAGAGAGAGAACTCAACAACCAATCAATATTTGTACAACGGAAAAGAAAAACAAGATGAGTTAGGATTGGAGTGGTTAGATTATGGGGCAAGGATGTACATGCCGGAGATTGGAAGGTGGGGAGTGATTGATCCATTAAGTGAGAAATATAGAAAGTGGAGTCCGTACAATTATGCCGCAGATAATCCAATACGATTTATTGATCCAGATGGAATGAGAATAAAAATAAATGGAGATAGGGAAGATCGAAGAGAGGTTCGGCAGATGTTGCGGGAGATTAGACGAAGCGGAGATGAAGGAAGAGAAGCAATTAAACAACTTAGAAGCTCAAAAAATGTTCATACAATAAATGTGGTACAGTATACATACAAAGAAGTCGGTGCACATGAAAGTTATTTTAAAGAAAGTAATGATCCGAGAGCAAAGGTAGCGTTGCAAGAGAAAAATGATCTTATGAAGGGTAAGACTAACCTTGAAAAAGAAATTGTAAATTCAGTTGCTGCTGGAGGGGCAGAGGCAGTCATCAATAATTCATTAAAGAATAATATGAATGACACAAAAGCTTACAACGGCCAGGGTACTGGCTCCGATATGTATATTAATAAAGGAACATCATTTGGGACTTTTGTTCATGAAATTGGACATTCTCTTCAAGCGGACAAAGGAACGATGGATATAAATTCTTTCAAGTTGTTTGAAGCCGGTTTTGAAGGTAATTGGATTAGAATAAATGATGAGTCAGGAGCTGATGAATTCTCCTCAAGGATTGCTGGGCCAAATTACCCAAAATATAATTTTACAAAAGAAGACCGTGAAAAGTATGACGAAGCTGTTAGAAGGATTAAGGAATGAGGTATTGATTTTAGTTGTTTTAGTTAGTGTAACAACGGAGTTAAAATCGCAAGAGATTGGAAAACAGTTCAAAAGACATAAAACGTCTACTGAATTTATTAGCGAGGTTGATTCACTTTTAGTCAATGAGTTAATTGACTCCAATCAATTTAAGTTGGGGTTGACTATAAAATATTACTCTCTTTCAGGAAGTGGTGTAGTAACTGGAAGCAGCTTGAGATCAATTCAATACGGAGTAATTTTTATGAACAGTGATTCTGTTATAACCTACTCTAATTCACTATCGCGAAGAAACCAAAATCCTTATGTTTTGGATTCAAAAGCATTACGAATCTCTGATTTATCTCGCACTTCTAGGGCTACTCTTAAATCTGAGCGAAAGAAAGTAAAATCAATTCTAAAACTCAGGGGTTTTATTTCACAAAGGGTTGTTATTGAAAGTAAAGCGTATACGTCCAGAAGTAATGTACAGATGATTGTTGCTTATTTTCAAGGCAAAGAGTATTTCGGATTTGTTAAGTATGGTGTGCTGGATTTTGATGTTAAATTTTTGGAGAAACATCAATTAAAAGGATTTAAAAACATTTTAGAGTTTGTAGAGTCTGTAAATTGACCTCCCCCTAAGTTGATGTTGGTCAAATTTTAGTTATTGCTGGTCGCCTGACCAGCAATCTTAATCTTAGG
>ERZ761602.999-NODE-999-length-55068-cov-10.065984_pt1 | contig 55068 bp, 35 predicted proteins | sample MGYA00512165_ERZ761602 | MGnify/ENA primary metagenome ERZ761602 (study PRJEB28899, sample SAMN02445085) | bioreactor sludge metagenome | biome: EBPR sludge; isolation source: Thorneside wastewater treatment plant | place: Australia: Brisbane, Thorneside... | reverse complement strand
GTCTGGACGCTCTTGAGTGGACGGGCGAAAGGCGTCCAGACAAGTCTGGACCCACAGGAGCGCGCAAGCGGTTGCCTTGGTGGGTCTCCAAGCGGTTGCCTTGGTGGGTCTTCAAGCAGTTGCCTTGGTGGGTCCACAAGCGGTTGCTTTGGTGGGTCCACAAGCGGTTGCTTTGGTGGGTCCAGACTTGTCTGGACGCTCTTGAGTGGACGGGCGAAAGGCGTCCAGACAAGTCTGGACCCACCTCAGGCAGTGGTTCTCCAGGCCTCACTCAAACCCGTTCGCGAACAGGCCATCGCCATCCGGCAGCGGCCACACCCAGGCGCCGCGTGCTCGTGTCCAGACGGCGAGCGTGGTGAAGCCACGATCGATGGTCATGTCCCAGATCATCACGTTGGGCAGCCCGGTGTGTTTCTGCCAGACCACCGGTTCCGCCTCGACGTCGTCGGTGTAGTACAGGCCCCAGTCGGAACCGGCGAACACCTGCAGCGGATTTTTTGGGTTGACGATCACGCTGTTGACCGGAATGTTGGGCAGGTTGCCGGACACATTGCGCCAGGTGAAGGTGGCGCAGGCGGCGGTGCACTTGACCTGGAACACATGGCCCGGCGTGCTCGGCGTGTTCTGGTCGAAGCCGGCCATCACTGCATAGCCGATCAGCGGGTCGAGCGGATCAGTGGCGACATCCAGCACGAAGCGGTTCGGCAGCACCGCATTGCCGCCGGTGACATTGACCCAGGTTGCCGAGTTGGCGATGTTCTGTCCCATGTTCAGGCCAAACCAGACATTGCCGTCGTTGGTGCCGGCGATGGCGACATCCGGTGTGTTCACCGCATAGGCGACTTGATTGATGAAGGATCGGTCGCCCAGCGTGCCCTTGGTCAGGTCAGGGCTGTTGGCCACCCAACTGGTGGTCGGTACGCCGCCGGTCACCGATTCCCAGACGCGATAGCTGCCAGCGATGATACGTCCGCAGCCGGTGGCGGCCGGGCAGCCGGTGGTTTCGCCGCCGAATCGGTAGAGGTCGAAGTTGGTCAGGAAGCTCTTGCGATCGCCGCCCCAACCACTGGGCGAGGCGGCGACCGTGCTGGTGCCACCCAGGCCGCCGCTGGCAGAGGTTGTCGCGCGAATGTTGCCGCTCTGGCTGGAGTAGTACCAGCGCTGCTGCAGGATCGGCTCGATGGTGCTCCAGATGCCATCACCGCTATTGCGCGAGAACCAGGTCTGCGGCCCGAAGGCGCCGCCGGCCCAGGTCGACACCATGCACGAGTTGTCCTGCGCGCCGCCGACCGCGCTGGCGTTGGGGGCGGTGTTGAAGTCCGGGCTGATGCCGCCGGAATAGAACTCGATGGTGTTCAGTGTGGCATTCAGCGAGGTCCAGGTCGGCGACGCGGCCATGGCATTGGCGCTGTAATAGACACCGCCATCGGTGCCGATCAACAGGCGGTTGGGATCGTTGTTGACGAAGGCGCGCGCGTGGTGGTCGACATGCGGCGCGCTGCCGATGTTGCTCCAGGAGGTACCGCCGGTCGTCGACCGGAAGGTACTGAAGGCGCTCAGGATCACCGTATTCGGATCGGTGGGATGAACCGACAGTCCCGCGTTGTACCAACTCTGCGTGCCCGAACCGCTGATGGTGCCGGTCTGGGTCTGTGTCCAACTGTCGCCGCCGTCGTTGCTGCGCCAGACGCCGAGGATGGTGCTGCCGGAATTGGGCACTGCGACTTGCGCGTAGATCACGTCCGGGTTCGAAGGCGCGTTGGCGATATCGATGCGCCCGAGCGGATTGCCGGGCACCGGCGTTCCCTGCGCGGTTCCCGCCGGCCAGCCATTGTCCGGCCGCGAGATGGTGGTGAACGTCGGGCAGCCGCTGGCAGGCACGGTTGCGCGGTACAGTCCGTTGGCGCCATTGCGTTCGAGGCCGACCTGCACCGTGGTGGCGAAGGCGCGAGTACCCACCGACGCGATCAGGCGCGTCGTGGCGCCCATGTCGGTGGCGATCAGCCCGGTAATGTCCTGGCGCTGTGTCGGGAAGGCGTTGGTCAGGCACGGGCCGGTCCAGTTGTCGCCACCGTCGTAGGAGAGATAGACGCCGGTCTTGGCGCCGACAATCACGATGTTCGAATTGTTCGGATCGACCACCACCTTGCCGATCGCCTGGTATTGCGGCGGCAGGCCGGCGCTCGGCGGGTAGAACGGATTGAACACATCGGCGCCCTTGACCGACCAGCTGAGGCCACCATCGATCGACTTCAAGATGCCGTTGGAACCGAACGAGAACGAGCCGTAGCGCAAATCGCCGGTGCCCGCGTAAAGCACGTCCGGATTGTTCGGATCCAGCGTCAGGTCGCCGATGGCGCTGTTCTGGATCGGTTCGGCGTCCGCCGAGTTGTCGGTGGTGTTGACCCAGGTGGTATTGGCGGTGCAGCAATTGGTGGTTTTCCACACGCCGCCGCCGTCCGATCCCATCCAGGCGATGGCCGGGTTGGTCGGGTGCGAGACGACGACGTTGGTGCGACCGGCGACGCCGCCGCCAGTGCCCAATGGACGCGGCCCGAGCGGCGTGAACACCATTGGATCGAGCGCATTGCCGGATACTCGCGTGGCCGGAGTGCCTTGCGGCAATGCGCGCGCAATCTTGGCTGCATCGAAGGATGCTTCGTATACCCAGCGCGGATTGAAGTGTCCCGTTGGATAACTGGCGCGATCCTCCCAGAACGGTCCGAGATACGCTTCCTTCGCGATGGCGCCACGAAGCGCGGGCGCTTCATCCGACCCGTCCGCGCGCAGGTTCGACTGGGTGCTGCTGGCGCAACCGATCAGGCCCGCCAATGCGGCGGACAGCGAGGCAAATCGAAGCAGTGCTCTGGCGCTCACGGCATTCCCGGGAATCCGACGGTGGCGCGCATCATGCGACAACCCGGCGCTTCGAGGGAACCCGAGTCGCCCATTCGCAGCTGGCTGGCAAGCCAGCAATAGCCATCTTGATGGCAGTAGTTAAATGGGCTAGGCTCATGACCAACGAAGGTGGTGACAGGAGGGCAGCGTGGCAGAACCGCAACTCTCGGTGCGCAGCGCGCGTGCTCGCGACCTCGCGCACCGCCTTGCCAAGCGCGAGCGGCGCTCTGTCGCCGACATCGTCGAGCGCGCACTCGAGGCCTATGAATCGGCACAGACCGGGCGCGAGTCGGCGGCATCGTTCTATGCGCGGCTCGTCAGCGACTTCGGTACCGATGTCGATCTCGAGGCGCTGATCCGCGAAACGCGATCGGTCAACGTCGGCGTCGAGTTGTGATCTTCCTCGACACCACCGTGATCTCGGAGACCATGCGGCTGCGCCCGGACGGTCGAGTCGTTGACTGGCTGGTTCGGCATGACGCCGAACTGGCGCTGTCCAGCGTGGTTATCGGCGAACTCGCTTTCGGCATCGACAAGCTGCCTCCGGACCAGCGCGCCCACCGGCTGGCCGCAGGCCTAGACGCCTGGCGCCAGCGTTTCGCCGGGCGCGTGTTTGCGTTCACCGAAGAGTGCGCTTTGACCTACGGCGCGCTGATGGGTGCTGCCGCAAGACGCGGACGACCCATGTCCGCCCAGGATGGGATGATCGCCGCCATTGCCCACACGCACGGAAGCAAGCTGGCAACACGCAACGTGGCGGATTTCGACGGCACTTCGGTGGGTCTCATAAACCCTTGGAGCTGAGCGGCGCCGGTTGGCGGTCGCAGAGTGCCGGGCGTCGCGCGGATTCAGACTACGCACCGATGAGTACCCCGGCCGCGCGTACCCGGCCTTCCTGGCTGTTGTAGGAGCGGCGTGTACGCCGCGACCATAAGTCGAACATCGGGACTTGTGGTCGCGACGTGCAAGTCGCTCCTACAAAAGCGCCGAGGCCCTGTGGATTTTCCCGCACATCAATTCCAGCTGCACACCACCTTGCCGCAGGTGCCCGCTTCCATCAGGTCGAAGCCGCGCTGGAAGTCGTCGATGTGGATCTGGTGCGTCAGCACCTTTTGCAGCGGGAAGCCGGTCAGCACCATCTGCGTCATCTTGTACCAGGTCTCGTACATGCGCCGGCCGTAAATGCCCTGTACGGTCAGACCCTTGAAGATGATCTTGTCCCAGTCGATGCCGGCGCCCTTGGGCAGGATGCCGAGCAGCGCGATCTTGCCGCCGTGATACATGCAGTCGAGCATGTCCTGGAACGCGCGCGTATTGCCGCTCATCTCCAGGCCGACGTCGAAGCCCTCCATGTGCAGATCGGCCATCACGTCCTTGACCGACTGCTTGGCGACGTTGACCACGCGCGTGGCGCCCATGTCGGCGGCCAGTTTCAGGCGGTAGTCGTTGACGTCGGTGACCACCACGTTGCGCGCGCCGACGTGCTTGCAGATGCCGGCGGCGATGATGCCGATCGGACCGGCGCCGGTGATCAGCACGTCCTCGCCGATGACGTCGAACTCCAGCGCGCAGTGCGCGGCGTTGCCGTAGGGATCGAAGAAGGCAGCCAGCTCCGAGGAGATCTGGTCCGGAATCGGCCACAGGTTGGAGGCCGGCATCGAAATGTACTCGGCGAAAGCGCCGTTGCGGTTGACGCCGATGCCGACCGTGTGCGGACACAGGTGCTGCTTGCCGGCGCGGCAATTGCGGCACACGCCGCAGACGATGTGGCCCTCGGCGGACACCCGCTGGCCGAGTTGGTAACCGCGCACGCCCGCGCCCATGTCGACGATGCGGCCGACGAACTCATGGCCGATCACCAGGCCCGGCTTGATCGTGCGCTGGCTCCACTCGTCCCATTTGTAGATGTGCAGATCGGTGCCGCAGATCGCGGTCTTCTCGAGCTTGACCAAGACATCGTTCGGCCCGATTTCCGGCAGCGGTACCTGCTCCATCCAGATGCCCTTGCCGGCTTCGCGCTTGACCAGGGCTTTCATCAATTGCGGCATGGCGGTTCCGAAGCAAATGCGGGAACCGCGATTATAGAGTTGCGACGGGTCGCCGCGCGCGCGGAGACCGTGCGCGAAGCTGCGCACTGTCGCGAGCAGGGATTGCCGCAGATTCGCTGTTCCGTCAGAAGCGCTGGCTGTAGCGCAGGTTCCAATAGACTCCTGGAATGTCATAGGCCGGCAGGAAAGAATTGCTGGACATGTAGGCGATCGGCGGGTCGCGATCGAACAGATTCTGCGCACCGATCACCACGCGAGCGTTCCAGGGTAACGTTCGGGCGATGCTGAGGTCGGTATAGATGACACTGGGGACGCGCCGCACCGGCAAGCCGAAGCGCGGATCGTCCTGATCCGGATCGACACACATTTCGGGCCGGCCACCGACCAGCGGCACCAGACAGGGTTCATCGAAATCGCTGAAGTGGCGAAAGCGCAGCGACAACTCCCAGGGTCCCGGCTGCCAGATCAGTTCGGCGTTGGCCTTCAGTCGCCAGTAGCCGAGAATGCCGTTGAGGCCGAAGGTGGGTGCCCCCGGGAGGGGTTCCACGTCATGGCGATCGACATAACTGGCATCCAGTAGCACCCGGAAGCGGCCGACGTCGGTGTTGAAATCCTGGCTGAATTGCAGGTCGACGCCTGCAAGCTCCTGCAGGGCCAGATTCTGCAGCCGGGCGTCGACATCCAGAACCACGCCGGTTCCCGGCTCGCGCGTAACCAGGTCGCAGGCGGCGGCGGTACCGAACACATAGCACTCGTCCAGGATGCTCTGCGGATCGAGCCGGTCGATGGCGCCGCGCAGTCGAATGCGGTACCAGTCGAGGCTGACGTTCATCCCGAAGTTCGGGCTCCAGACCACGCCAAGCGATGCGGTGCGTGCGCGTTCCGGCCCGAGCGAGTCGTTGCCGCCGCTGCGAGCGGGCAGCTGGCCGAACTCGTCGCCGACGTAGTTCGCCGGCACGCCGCCCGCGCGGCAACGCGCGACGATCTCCGGAGGTGGTTCGAAGGTGCTGTCGCAGGGATCGAACACCTGGGCCACATAGGATGCAACGGCGCCATAAGCTTCCGCGGTGCTGGGTGCCCGGAACGCCTCGGTCGCGTAGGCGCGCAGCAGCCAGTCCGCGTGCGGCTGCCAACGCAGGCCGAGTTGCGGGTTGGTGGTGGTGCCGAAGCGCTCGTAGTGCGACCCCCGCAAGGCCAGGCTGAGATCCAGCGAATGCGCCCACGGGCGCCCCGCCAGCACCGGCAGGTTGGTCTCCGCCCAGGCTTCCAGCAACTGGCTGCTGCCCTGCACGGCCCGTGTGGGATCGAGCGATTCTCCCAACCCGTTGGAGAGTCCCGGATCGGGCCGCCGGAACGCGCTCTCGTGGCGCAGTTCGATACCCAGCGCCAGGTCGATCGGCCGTCCGCGCAGCGATCCCGCCTCGCCGCTCGCATCCAGCGCCAGCATGTCGAGTTGATTGCCGCTGTCCTCGAAGGCCTTGAAGCGCAGGTAATCGAGCATTTCGGTGGTCAAGCCCTGCTGGCCGCGGAAGGCGTCCACCGGCACGCAGCCGCTGATTGGCGCCTGCGGCGTCCCGCAGCGGGCGCGGCCATCGCTCGCGAGAAAGCTCGGGCCCAGTGCCAGCGCCGCGCGGCGTGCATCGACCAGACCATCCTGAATCTGTTCGCCGCGACTGTCGGCATGCAAGAGGTAGGCGCGCCACGACCAACTGCCGTTGCCCCCGTCGAGATCGCCGTCGAGACCGGCGCTGACGCGCCAGCTGTCGACCTGCTGCGAATAGGCGCGCGGCAGATCGACCAGACGCAACGCCAATCGCGTCACCGGCGCGTTGAAGGGGTTGTAGACATGGTCGGCGGGGACGACAAAACGCTCCAGCAGATTGCTGTTGGTCGGACTGGTGGAAATGCGCGTGGCGGCAAGCCGCTGCGCGGAGTCACGCTGATGCAGCAGCAGATCGGCGGAGAAGCGGGTGCCGCCGACAAACTGGAACTGCGCCCGGCTGTAGAGCGCGCGTGTTTCCAGCGGAATCAGCAGATAGGTCTCGGGTGCGAAGTTGTAGCCGTCGCGGCCGGCATCGAAGGGGCGGTAGTCACCGCTGCTGGCATCGAAGGTCAGTGTGCCCGGACTGCCGTTTGGCAAACGGTTGCCGCCGGGCCCGAAGCCGTAGCGACCGGCTGGCGTCAGTGACGAAGCGCCGAAGCCACCGAGGGTGTCGGTGGCGCCGAATCCGAAGTTCGGCACCGCGGAGATCGCGCGCGCACCGGCGCCGACCTTGTCTTGCCGCACGTACGACAAGCCGCCGCTGAACGACCAGTCGCCACGGTTCCAGCCGCCGCTCCACTCCAGGTTGCGGCTATCGCCATCGCCCTGTTCGTATTGGCCAAAATAGGCCGCAACTTCCTGTTGCTGCGGCTGCTTGAGCAGCACGTTGACGACGCCGCCGATGGCCTCGGATCCGTAGATCGCCGAGGCGCCGTCCTTCAGAATTTCAACGCGGTCGACCAGGCCCAGCGGAATGGTGTTGAGATCGATGGCACCGTCGATGCTGTGGAACCAGCGTCGACCGTCGACCAGCACCAACGTGCGATTGGCGCCAAGGTGGCGCAGGTCGATCAGATTCTGGCCTTGACCGCCGTTGTTGCTGGCGCGGTTGAGCGGATCGCCATTGAACGACAGTTGTTGCAGTGCGCCGGCCAGCGTGGCCTGTCCCGTGCGCGCCAGCTCGGCGGCGTCGATCACGCGCACGGCGCGAGCGGTCTCGGCGTCGACACGCTTCAGTCGCGAGCCGACCACCACCAGTTCCTCGAATGCGGCGTCGTCAGGCGGTTCGGCGGCAGGCTGGGCATTGCCGGCGACCAGTATCGTCAACAGGCATATCGCCCTCGGGGATTGGAGTTTCATGGCGTCGGCTCCTTCGCCGCAGTCTCCAGTGTCAGGGCAAACAGCGCCGAATGGGGCGCGTATCCGGGCGACGCCGGCACCCGCAACGAAATCGCCCGCGTTGGCCGATCCGGATGTGGATTGGCGATGCGCACGTCGTGCAGCAGGACGCCAGCACCGTAATCCAGCGAGCTCACCGAGCGCGGCATCAGCCAGGCGGCGTTGCGGCCATCGCGGCGCGGACCGTGGTGGTGCCAGCGCAGGTGCTCGCCGTGGCGAATGTACGCGCTGGCCTCGCTGTCATCGGCGTAGTGCCAGGTCAATTCGAGGTACGCAATGGGCTCTTCGAGGGGACGTGCGCCGCCCATGGTCTGGGCGCTGAGCAGGGCGTGCACCGCCACGTGGCGTCCCGCCGGAAGCTCGATCGAACCGCTGGCGGAAGTGCTGGCAAAGGCGCCGTTGGTGGGTTCGTCGCGCACGGCGGGCGCGAACTGGATGCCGCCGCGGATGTCGTACACGGTCGGTCCGATCCGGTGGGTGCCCGGCGGCAGCGCGTGGTACTCGGCCGTGATGTGGTTCTCGTTGGGCGAGGCAATGATGGCGTCGAGGGCGAAGTTGTAATGCGCGCCGAGGTCGAGCGCGTGTGCTGGCGTGTCGGCGACGCGCTCGGGCCAGCGTCCCGGATCCAGCTCTGCGGCGGCGGCACGGCTCGGCCAGGGTCCGGGATCGCTGCTGCGCAATGCGTCTCGTGCTGGCAGCGCCGAGTCTTCCGCAGCCAGCGCGTCGCGGGCGCTGCGATCGAGCACGCGGGCACGCGCGAGCAGCGTGGTCGCCGGCTCGTCGTTGCCGGGCAATCCGAAGTACAGCCAGCGACCCCGGTGCGAGCGCGCCAGCAGCGCACTGCCGTCCGCTGCCATTGACAGGCTCATGACCCGATCCGGCGCTGTCAGTCCGGCAAACAGTGTCGGTGCGAGGAAGCGACCGCGCGCGGTTTCGGCGACCACGATCGAGTAGGCGCGACTCTCGGCAAACAACTGGCCATCGGCGCTGCTGGCTTCGCCCTGACCGCCGGTGGCGATCAGCGGACGCGGCAATGGCAGCACCTGGCCATCCGGGCGCAGCAGTAGCCGGGTCAGCACGTCGCGGCCGGATTCGGCAATGCCGACAATGCCGCGTCCACCAGGCAATTCCACCGTTGGCAGGATCGGCGGGGCGTGCGCCAGCGCGATCGGTTCGCCGCCCGGCAGTTGCCAGCGACGAATCTGCGCCGGCGTGCCATCGCGCCGTCCGCCGGCCAGCAGCGTGCGGCCGTCGGCGGAGAACTGTGCCCACCAACTATCGATGGTGGACTCGACCCAGGGCAGGGATGTGAGGTCGCTGGCGCGGACGATGTCGACCGCTGCGTCTAGACGCGCGATTCGCAAGTGCGCGCCATCGGCGGCCACGTCAATGGCGCCGATCCATCCATCGATACGCACGGGTCCGGCGCTGACACGCCAGTCGCCCAGGCTGACCCGGCTCAGATTCTCGTGGTAGCCGTCGCCGGTTGGCGCCGGTACCGCGAACACTGCCGAGCTGCCATCGGGCGCGAGAGCGAGCCGCGTCGGCGATCCCGACAGATCGATCGGATCGCCGAGCGGCGTGCGCGTGCGCCAGTCGATGCCATGCAGCTTTTGTCCGGCAGTGACCAGCAGCACCTGCGCGTCGCGACTCAAGGTGGCGAAGCCCGGGCGCTGAATGAATTCGAACCACTCCGAAAGACCGCTCTGCGTTGCTGCATCGATGACGCGCACACGGCGATCGTCCACTTCGACCAGATGGCGACCATCGAAAACGAATCCGGACTCGACCTGATGCGCCGCGCGTGCCTGCAGCAGCGGCGGGCGTGGCAAGCGCCAAAGCCGCAACAGGCCGCCCTGATCGACGCTCGCCATCTGCCCACTGGCGAAATGCGCAGCCACCGGTTGCGCCGGGAACCAGTCGATCGGCTGCAGCGGATCAGCCAATGCGACGGCCATTGAAGGCTGCGTCCCGAGATCGGTCAGTCGATGCACGCGCAGCCCATCGCGCGTGCTGGCGATGAGCAAACCGCTGGCGCGGTCGATGCGGATGCTGGTGATGCGCAGGCCGGTCTCCAGGCCCGCGAACAGCGCACGCTTGCGCGCGAGGTCCCATGCGCGAACGCTGCCGCCGTCACTGCCCGCAGCCAGCCAGCCGCCATCCGCGCTGTATGCGAGTGCGCGAATCCGGTGCTCCGAAACCACGCCGAGCATGCTGACGGCGCCGGTGTCGAGATCGGCCAGATGCAGTTGCCCATGCTCGTCGCCGAGCGCCAGCTGGCGACCGCCGGGCGCCAGTGCCCACGCGTTCAGACGCGACTCGCCCGGCCAATTGATGCTGCGCAGCGGCTCAAGTTCGGGCACCGACCACAGCTCCAGCCGGCGCATCTGGCTATGCGCCACTGCCAGAACACCGACCTCGGGACGGAACAGCCAGTTGGCGCTCTGCGGCGCCGCTACCCGCGGGCCCAGTGGTCGCCAGGGATCGAGCGCCCACATCTGTACCTGTCCAATCCGGTTGCGCAGCAGGGCGTGCCTGCCGTCGTCGGCGAAGGTGGCGTCATGAGGTTGCTCGAAATCTGTCGGCCAGCCGACCGGGCTGGTACTGGCGATGTCCACGAGGTGCATCTGGATTCCCGGCGGCGTGACCTTGTCCGCACCCCAGTCTTCGGTCGCCAGCAGGCGCCGATCATCATCGCTGAAGCGCAGTTGGCGCACACCGGAGGCGGGCGCACCGGTGGCCGTCGTCAGTGCGACGGCTGTCATGCTTCCGAGGTCATCGCTGCGGTGCCAGCGCAGCTCCGGGCGCCACTGGCCGTCGTGCGGGGCGTGCGTGGACACCGCGACCCGTTGCGCATCGCCGCTGAGGGCGATACTTCCGGCATTGCCGGTATCGAGCTGCAAATGATCGATCCAGCGCGGCGCCAGCGTTTCGAGAGCGCCGGTACGGCGGCGTTCGAGTGCGGCCTCGGCGGGGTCCGCTGCGGCTTCCTGCTCGACCAGATTGCTGGCCAGCAGCCGCAGCGATCCGTAATTGTCGCCACGCTGGGCATCGCGCCATGCCTGCCCGGCGCGCGCATCCCACAAGGTCTGCCGTGCTTGTGCGGCGCTCGCGCTGGCACTTTCGGCGTTGCGATCGGCGCGTTGCCACTGCAATGAGGTTGCGGCCAGGCCCCCGCCCAGCGAGAACAGCAGTGCGCCGACCAACGCCGCCAGTCGTGGCTCGCGCCGCGCCCAGCGCAGCAGTCGCTGGCCGGCGTGCAGGGGGCGCACCGAGACCGGGCGTCCTTCGAGGAAGCGACCGAGGTCGTCGGCCAGCGCCCGTGCACTCGAATAGCGCTCGCGGGGATCCTTGGCCAGGCAGCGCAGCGTGATCGCGTCGAGGTCGATCGGGAGCGTCGATCGCAGTGCGCGCGGCGAGGGCGGTGGCTCGTGCAGCACCCGTTTCAGCGTCTCGTTCGGGTTGGCGCCGACGAACGGCGGGCGCCCGGTCAGCAGTTCGAACAGGATCGCGCCCAAACCGTAGATGTCGGTGGCCATCGACAATCGGTGCGAGCGCACCTGGGCTTGTTCCGGAGCCATGTAGCTCGGCGTCCCCGAGACCTCGTCGCTGTCGACGCCGAGGCTGGAGTCGAGCGGACGCGCCAGACCGAAATCGGCCACATGCGGCGTGCCGTCGGCGTCGATCAGCACATTGGCCGGCTTCAGGTCGAGGTGCAGCAGACCCAGCCGATGCGCGTAGTCCACTGCTTCTGCAATCGTGCGCACCAGGGTCGCTGCGTGTCTGGGATCGAAGACGCCGGACTCGGCGCGCATCTGCGCCAGCGACTGCCCGCGCACCAGTTGCATCGAGAAATAGTTGAGCGAATCCTGCGCACCGATTTCGAAGATCGGCACGATGTTCGGGTGCGCCAGCCGCGCCGCCGACTGCGCCTCGCGCTGGAAGCGCGCGATGAAGTCGTCGGAAGCCCACGGGCCGGCGGCAAGCAGCTTCAGTGCGACATCGCGCCCCAGCGAACGCTGACGTGCCCGATAGACGACGCCCATGCCGCCCTGTCCGAGCTTCTCGATGACCTCGTAGTCGCCGAGTACACGTTGAGCAGGATCGTTGACATCGAGATCCAGCGCGTCCGGCGGCAGCAGGGCGAGATGCCGCGCCACGCTCGGCAGTTCCGGACCCGGTGCCGTCCCGAATGCGAGCCTTGCCAGCGCGGCAAGGTTGGCGTGGGCGCCGCCGGGCGGCGGCACGGTCTCCGAATCGGGTCGACGGCCACCCTCGCTCATCGGGCATCTCCCAGTATCGCCAGCAGCGCGTCGCGCTCGGCATCCAGTTCCTCGGCGCTGGCGACGGTCTCGGTCAATTCGTCGTCGACCAGCTCACGGAAGCGTTGGCGCAGTCGCTTGATTGCCACCACGACCGCCATCGGCGCGGAATGCAACTGGTCGGCAAGGTGCTGGTACTGGCCAGGCTCGGGTTCGCAGGTCAGATATGGCTCCAGCAGTTCGAACATGCGCTGGCGCCCACCCTGTTGCGCCTCGATGCGCAACCGGTTCATCGCGCGGTCCAGCACCTCCAACGCAAAGCCGCGTTGAAACGAATGCTCGGGTGAGCCCTCGGCGCGCGCAATCTGCAAGCGCGACTCCAGATCCTCGAGCGCCAGCGGTGGCGACAGTTTCGCGTCGGGTTGCCCTGGGCGCTGGTTGGCCCAGCCCTCGCCGAGAAATCGCGCCAGTCGATTCAGCAGGAACTGTCGAAACTGACCAACTGCGCGCGGATCGTCGCGGCGCATCGCGTCGATCAAATCGCCGAAGAAGGCTTGGGTGATTTGCTGGGCGAGGCTGGGAGCGTGGCCGCAACGACGCACGTAAGCGTACACCGGGAACCAGTAGCTCAAGCACAGTTGCGTCAGCGCACGTTGCGAGTCGTCGCTGCCGGAGCGCAGCGCGGCGACCATCGACCAGTGCGTTTGCGCGAAAGCCTCGGCGCCGCGCGGTAACTCGGGCGCTGCCGCATTCCGGATGTTCATGCCAGGCCCCCGTTTGATCAACCTGCCAGTTACTAATGGATTGATCTGCGGCGATTACAACGCATGCGCCAGATCAGAGCCCGCCGAGCACCGCACGCAGGTGGCGCAACTCCGCCGCGGCCAGTTCCGGGCTGGCAGCCAGATCAACCAGCTCTGCGCGCACTTTCTCGCTCAACCGGCGACGCAATCGATAGATGGCCACCGCCAGTGTATTGGGGCGCATATTGAGCCGATCGGCGACCTGCTGGTACTCGTCGCGCGCGGGGTCCTCGGTCAGGAAAGGTTGCAGCGCCTCATGCAGGTGCTCGCGACCGGCGCGGCGCGCCTGTTCGGCCAGTCGCGCCATGGCGCGCTCGATCACGGTCAGCGCGAACTCGCGATCGAAGGCTTGATCTGGAGACTCGCTGCCGGGCAGTTGTTCGATCACTGCGGCATCGACAAAAGTGGCCTGGCCTCCGCGCTTCAGGGCGCCGACGTTTGCCAGGTGCGCCGCGAGAAAATTGCTGACGCAAACAAGCAGGAAACTGCGGAATCGGCCGCGTGCCGGATCGGCGACATCCTGCAGGCGATGTTCGAGGAAGTGCGCGAAAAAGGCCTGTGTAAGGTCCTGCGCGTCATCGAAATTTCCAACACGATGGCGCAGGTAGGCGAACACCGGCGCCCGGTACGCGCGACACAGGCTCTCCAGCGCCGCCCGTCCATCCATTTCGGTCTCCCGCGCCGTCAGGATCAGGCTCCAGCGCGTGGTCTCGAACGCCATCATCGCGCCTCAGGACTTGAGCTTCTACAGTAACTCTACCCGCGCGTGCGGGAGTGCCAATTATAGGGTTGCGATCTACTCGTGCGCGTCGAATGCTGCTTCAGATCTCCGCTTCGCGATCCCTCCAGGCGCCACGGACTCGATCCACTGCCGCCTCCAACTGCGACCAGGCCCGTCGCGGAATTCGGGTTGGACGGGATTGCGCCTTCAGATACCTGTCATCGAGCGGCGCACGCCAGGCGAACACGATGTCGTTGCTGCAGTCGCCGTCGCCGACCACCAGCACGGATTCGCCAAACACAGTGCGGATGTGCGCAAGACAGCGTGCACTGTCCGGAAACCCGTGAAACAGGTTGAAGACGGCAACGCCGCCGACCCCCAGTGTGCGCAAACAGTCGCGGTGGAACTCAGCCGTGCACAGATGCTCGGGAATGCCGCCGGGGCCATAGGCGTCGACCAGCAGCAGGTCGAGTGTCTGGCGAAACTCAAGTCGCCGGAGGAACTCGGCGCCATCGGCAAGATGGACCGACAGGCGCGCATCGTCGGGCGGAATCATGAAATCGTCGCGCAGTTGCAGCACGCGAGGATTGACCTCGGCGACGTCGATGATCGCCTCGGGCAAGTGGCGATGGCAGAACTTGGTCAGCGACCCGCCGCCGAGTCCGATCATCGCGATCCGTCCCGGTGTCGGGTTGAACAGCAAACCGCCCATCATGGTTCGCGTGTACTTGAGCACCAGTGCGGCCGGATCGCGCAAAGACATCCGGCTCTGCGTCTCGCCAAGGTCGAAGTGCAGCGATTTGACCAGTTCGCCATCGACGCAGAATGGTCTGGGTTCGCCATCGCTCGATCGCGGCTCGCCCTCGTACCGTCGCGGCAAACCGCTCATCCGAAGTTCAACGCCGCCGCCCGCGCAAGGTGGATGTCAGCGACAACGGAGTGCTGACCAGCTTGCCGCGAACCGCGTCGAAAATCGGATTGCCGGCCTCGCGATTGCTGGCATAGCGCGCCACCGCGGCGCTGGCGACCCGCGCGAGCTCCAGGGGAATCGGACTGTTGGCGCCCTCCCAGTGGTGCAGTGCCGGCGCCGTCGGGAACGGGATGCCCTGAATCGCAGCGCGAAAGTGATCGTCGACCGGTTCGGCGCCGATCGGCGTGTCGATCACGGCCGCCGTGAACGCGCTGCGCCCCGGCGTGCGCAGAAATTCCTGGTAACCGTGCAGGCATTCGACGAACAACTCGCGTTGCGATGCGCGCCGTGCCGGCGTACTCACCGCCACCGACATGCCGACCGCGGTGCGCGTGATCAGACTGGCGATGCTGGTTTCCAGCGCCGCGAGGTCGGCGAAAACCGAGCTGATCTGCGGCGCGCTCTGATTGACCCACGCTGCACTGACCGCTGGCGATCGTTTCAAGTCCGGTGAATACAGCGCGCGCCAGGTATCGGTCAGTGCGCGCCACGCCGACGATATGGTCGGCCAGCACAGCACCTGGACTTCGAAGCCGTCCTCGGGTGGCTCCATGGACGACGCGAAGAAGGCCAGCGAGTCCAGTTGGGCCAATGCCGGTGGATGGCTGCTGACGGCAGCTGCAGCTGCCTTGCTTGCCGGTTTCATGGTGGGTCTCCTGGTCCTGGTTGCATGCGAATGCATGCTGAAAAGTGGGTGTCTCGATCCGTTCGGGTGTCCCGTTCCGTTGGCGCGGTGCGCAGTCACGGAACTTTGGGCGAGCGCAGCCGTACGCCGCGGCCACCGGATGGACTTGCAGCATTGTCCGCTATCAGATCAATGCCGGCAGCGTCCAATGCAGCGATGATCTTGGTCAATGAGTCGACCATGCCGCCGACAGTGCCCGTGCAGGCTTCCATGCGTTGTACGGTCGGCAAGGAAACCCCGGCCATGCTGGCAAGCTGGCGTTGGTCGATGTCGAGCAGTGCGCGGGCCGCACGTAATTGCGCTGCGGTGATCATGATCGTTCCACGACAAATGTCGTAGTGTACCATTGATGGATGTAGCATCTAGACTGATGTTATTAGCATCAGGGTGTCATGAAAGTGTAGCGCGTACCCCTTTCGCGAGTGGCGCGCGCTGAATCGAATGCCCATCTGGAGTCCTCGGGTGCCCGGTTTGCTCGACTCGCCGCTGTCCTTCTCGCTGTTGCTGCTGCTCGCGTGGCTGGCAATCGGGCTGGCTGGTTTGGTGCGCCCACGCAGCCTGGAGTTTGCCGGGCGCCAGTTGTTCATCGGCGGGGCGTTGGTTGGATTGTTGCTGGCGATCACGGCGGTGTTCAGCATCGCCGGCCCGGCCGAGTCGATGGTCCTGCCGTTCGGACTGCCTGATTTGCCGATGCACGTCCGGCGCGACGCCCTGAGCAGCGTGTTTCTGTTCCTGCTGGGTTCGGCCTCCGTCGGCATTTCCTTGTTCGCGGCCGGTTATTTCCGCAGCGGCGAGGGCACGCTGCCGGGCGTGCTGTGTCTGCAGTACCACCTGTTCCTGGCCAGCATGGGTTTCGTGCTGCTGGCCGACGATGCCTACGCGTTCATGGTCGCGTGGGAGACCATGGCGCTGTCGTCGTACTTCCTGGTCACCACCCAGCACCGCATTCCCGAGATTCGCCGCGCCGGCTTCCTTTACCTGTTGATCGCGCACGTGGGCGCCCTCGGCATCCTGCTGGCCTTCGGTGTGCTGCAGGGCGGCAGTTGGCAGTTCACCTTCGATGCCATGCGCGCGGCGACCCTGCCACCGGAATGGGCGAGCGCCGCGTTCCTTCTGGCGCTGTTTGGTTTTGGCGCCAAGGCCGGCCTGGTGCCGCTGCACGTCTGGTTGCCCGAGGCGCATCCCGCAGCGCCGTCGCCGGTGTCGGCGCTGATGAGCGGCGTGATGCTGAAGACCGCGCTGTACGGCGTGCTCCGGGTCACTTTCGACCTGATCGGCGAGCCCGTCTGGTGGTGGGGCATGGTGGCGCTCGGCATCGGCTTGTTCACGGCGATCTACGGCGTCATCTTTGCCGCGGTGCAGTCGGACATGAAGCGCCTGCTGGCGTATTCGTCGATCGAGAACATCGGCATCGCGTTCACCGGCGTCGGTCTGTCGATCGTGTTCTTCGGCGTCGGCATGAATGCGCTGGCGGCGCTGGCGCTGGTCGCGGTGCTCTACCACGCGCTCAACCACGCGTTCATGAAGAGCCTGCTGTTCCTCGGCACCGGCGCCGTGCTGCACGCCACTGGCGAGCGCAATCTCGGCCACCTCGGTGGACTGATCCACCGCATGCCGTGGGTGGCGTGGCTGACACTGGTCGGCGTGCTGGCGATCGCCGGCCTGCCGCCGTTGAACGGCTTCGTCTCCGAATGGCTGCTGCTGCAGGCCTTCCTGTATGCCCACGAAGTGCCCAAGCCATTCGTCAACATGTTGTTGCCGCTGGGCGCCGCCCTGCTGGTGCTGGCCGCCGCGCTGGCCGGGTATGTGATGGTCAAGTTCTTCGGCATCATTTTCCTCGGTCAGCCGCGCGAACAAGCGCTGCGCGACGCGCACGACGCCGGTTGGCTGGAGCGCCTCGGTCTGCTGTGGCTGGCGGGTGGCTGCGTCGCGCTCGGCCTGCTGCCGGCACAAATGGTGCCGATGCTGGCGGCGGTGGTCGACGCGCTCGGGGTCAATGCATCGGGCATCCGTGCATTGCGCGATTCCTGGTGGATGCTGACATCCATGCCCGGGCGCGGTGTCAGCTACGCGCCACTGGCGTTCCTGCTGGCGGTAGCGGCGGCGATGTTGGCCACGGTGTTGATCGGACGCATTTTCTATCGCCGCCGTACGCGTTTTGCCGACCCCTGGGACTGCGGTTACGCGCGCACCGATGCGCGCATGCAGGACACCGCGGAGGGTTTCGGACAACCAATCCGTCACCTGTTTCAGCCTTTCTTTGCGATGGAGCGCGAATTGCCGACGCCGTTCGATGCGGCGCCGCGTTATCGCGTGGTGGTGACCGATCGCCTGTGGCGCCTCTTGTACCTGCCGATCGAGCGCATCGTGCAACGCATCGCCGCGGCGGTTTCCGGATTGCAGCAGGGGCGCATTGCGACCTATCTGTTGTACAGCTTCGTCACCCTGATCGTGTTGCTGGCGCTGGTGCTATGACTGCCCTCAACTGGCTCGGACAGTTCGTAGAAGTGCTGGTCGCGCTGGCGCTGGCGCCGCTGTTTCTCGGCTGGGTCAACCAGTGTCGCGCCTGGTTGCAGAACCGGTCTGCGCCGAGCCTGCTGCAGCCCTACCGCGGCATCCACAAGCTGTTCCACAAAGACGCGGTGGTCGCCAGCAATGCCTCGTCGCTGTTCCGCATCGCACCCTATGTGGTGTTTGGTTCGATGGCCGCGGCCGCCGCGATGATTCCGTCTCTGGGCACCCGGCTGCCGTTCACCAGTGCCGCCGATGCGATCGCGCTGGTCGGCCTGTTCGCCGCCGCGCGTTTGTTCCTGTCGCTGGCGGCGATGGATGTCGGTACGGCCTTCGGCACGCTCGGCGCGCGGCGCGAGATGATGGTCGGTTTCCTCGCCGAGCCGGCGTTGCTAATGGTGATCTTCGTCGCCTCGCTGATGACCTCGACCACCGCGCTGCCGCTGATCTCCGAGCGCCTGATGCTGCAGCCGCTGGCGATCCACGCCAGCCTGTTGTTCACCGCGGTGGCCTTCGCCATGGTGATGCTGGCGGAGAACGCGCGCATTCCGGTCGACAACCCGGCGACGCACCTGGAGCTGACGATGATCCATGAGGCCATGCTGCTCGAGTATTCGGCGCGGCATCTGGCGCTGATGGAGTGGGCGGCCGCGCTGAAGCTGTTCAACTACGCATGCATCGGTCTTGCCCTGTTCGTGCCCTGGGGGCTGGCGACCGGTGCCGAGCCGCTTGCGCTGGGTCAGGCCGTGATCGTGTTGGCGATCAAGCTGAGCGTGGTCGGCGCCGGACTGGCGCTGATCGAAACCCTGTCCGCGAAGTTGCGCGTGTTCCGCGCGCCGGAGTTCCTCGCCACCGCCTTCCTGCTCGCGGTGCTCGGCCAGTTGACCTATCTGTTGCAGGTGGCCCGATGAGCGCACCCCCGCTGGACCTGCAGATCATCAACGCGCTGGCGGCGCTGCTGTTGCTGCTGTCGTTCGCCATGTTGTCGCAACGGCGCATCGTGTCGTTGGTCAACCTGCTGGCGCTGCAGGGGCTGATGCTGACCGCTGCGACCGTGCTGCTGGCCTGGCGCACCGGCGAGACCCATCTGTATCTGTCGGCGCTACTGACCTTTGCGCTCAAGGTGGTGTTCCTGCCGTGGATGCTGCATCGATTGATCCGCCGCCTGGAGGTGTACTGGGACACCGAGCCGTTGATCAACATCCCCGGCACCATGCTGATCGGCGTGCTGATCGTGGTGTTTGCATTTGGCCTGGCGCAGCCGATCGCCGAACTCGCCAGCACCGCGACGCGCAGCGCGCTCGGCATCGCGGTCGCGGTGATCCTGCTGGCCTTCCTGATGATGATCACGCGCACCAAGGCGATGAGCCAGGTGATCGGCTTCCTGTCGATGGAAAATGGATTGTTCTTCGGCGCGATGAGCGCGACGCACGGCATGCCGATGATCGTGGAACTCGGCATCGCGCTCGACATCCTGGTCGCGATGCTGGTGCTCGGCGTGTTTTTCTTCCAGATCCGCGAGCAGTTCGACAGCCTCGACCTGCATCACCTGGAGACGCTCAAGGAGGGAGATTGATGAGAGCGCGAACAGCACAAGCGGGGCAAGGGGCAGGGGGCAGGGGAAGAGCAACGGCGGCGCGCCGACAGGCGCTGGTGAGTCCAGACTTGTCTGGACGCTGTTGCCGCTCTGCCGCTCTTGTAGGTCCAGACTTGTCTGGACGCTTTTGTTGGTGCTCAGGCCAAGAGCGTCCAGACAAGTCTGGACCCACCAAATCAAGAGCAGATCGCTTCTGCAGGTGCCCCGCCGCTTTTGCACTTGTGGGTCCAGACTTGTCTGGACGCTATAGCCGCTGCTCTGCCGCTCCTGTAGGTCCAGACTTGTCTGGACGCTTCTGCTGGTGCTCAGACCAAGAGCGTCCAGACAAGTCTGGACCCACCAAATCAAGAGCAGATCGCTTCTGCAGGTGCCCCGCCGCTTTTGCACTTGTGGGTCCAGACTTGTCTGGACGCTTCTGCTCCTGCTCTGGCGAAGAGCGTCCAGACAAGTCTGGACCCACAAGATCAACAGCGCAGCGCGGACCCACAAGATCAACAGCGCAGCGCAGGATGGCGCCCTGAATGGACTTCCTGCTGCTCCTCGGCACACCCCTGCTCGGCGCGCTGCTGCTTGGCTTCTTTGGTGCGCGTGCGCGGGCGCCGGACCTCAATGTGCTGCTCAGCGGGATCACCTTCATCGCGGCTTGCCTGCTGACGGCGCGGGTGATCGGGCAGGGCGATCTGATGTTCGCCAACGAACAGTTCTTCATCGATCCGTTCAACGTCTTCCTGGTCACGCTGACCGCGTTCGTCGGCCTCACCACCAGCCTGTTCTCGCGCCCGTACATGCGCATCGAACGCGAGCACGGGCGCGTCAGTTCGCGCCAGCTGCGGCTTTACCACAGCATGTACCAATTGTTCATGGCGACCATGCTGATCGCGCTGACCACCAACAATCTCGGCCTGATGTGGGTGGCGATGGAGGCGGCGACACTGTCCACCGTGCTGCTGGTAACGCTGTACCGCACGCCAGCGAGCCTGGAGGCCGGCTGGAAGTACTTCATCCTGTGCGGCGTCGGCATCGCCCAGGCGCTGTTCGGCACCATCCTTCTGTACTTCGCAGCGGAAAAGGTGCTCGGTTCCGAGGGCGTCAGCGCGCTGCTGTGGACGCACCTGAATGGCGTCAAGGGCCAGCTCGAACCCTCGGTGCTGAGCCTCGCCTTCGTTTTCCTGCTGGTCGGTTACGGCACCAAGGTTGGCCTGGCGCCGCTGCACAACTGGTTGCCGGATGCACACGCCGAGGGCCCGACACCGATCTCGGCGGTGCTCTCGGGTTTGTTGCTGAACGTGGCGATCTATGCGGTGGTGCGCTGCAAGGTGCTGGTCGAGGGATCGCTAGGCAGCAATCTGCCGTCCAACATGCTGATGGGCTTCGGCCTGCTGTCGGTGGTGCTGGCTGCGTTTTTCCTGTGGCGGCAGAAGGACATCAAACGGCTGTTCGCCTATTCGTCGATCGAACACATGGGCATCGTCACTTTTGCCTTCGGCATGGGCGGCGCGGTGGCCAACTTTGCTGCGTTGCTGCACATGACGGTGCACTCGCTGACCAAGTCGGCGATCTTCTTCGCCGTCGGCCACGCCGTGCAGAAGACCGGTTCGCAGCAGATGGACGACATCCGCGGTCTGGTCACCACCAATCCGACCATCGGCTGGGGGCTGATGCTGGGCACGCTGGCGATCCTCGGCATGCCGCCCTTCGGCGTGTTCGCGTCCGAGTTCCTGATCCTGACCACCGCAATGCAGCAGCAGCCGTGGGCGACGCCGATACTGCTGCTCGGCCTCGGCGTGGCCTTCGCGGCGATCTTCGGTCGGGTGCAGCCGATGGTGTTCGGCGAGACCAGCGGCAAGCGCCTGCCGCATCCGCCGGCGCTGCTGCCGGTGTTCGTGCATCTGCTGCTGGTACTGTTGCTCGGCTTGTACATTCCGCCGTTTCTGGCCGACTGGTATCGCGCGGCGGCGCAGCTGATCGGGGGCGGCTGAGATGACAGCAACGCAGTGGTTCGATCGTTCGCAGCCCTTGCCGGGCGCACCCGGCCTGCATGCACTCGAACTCGATACGGCAGGCTGGGCGCAGGCGTTCGCCGACTTCTCCGCGACCGGCGGACGCCTGCTCGCGTTGTGGGCGGAGACGCCGCCGCATGCGGCAGCCTGCGTGCACGCCCTGTTGGCTGCGGACAACGGGTTACTGCTGATCAGCCATGCGCTCGCCGAGGGCCACATCAGTTTCCCCAGCGCAACCCGGTACTTTCCGGCCGCGCTGCGCATGGAGCGCACGATTTTCGACATGCACGGCCTGCGCTCGCTGGAGCCCGACCGGCGACCCTGGCTGCGCCACGCCGCATGGCCGGAGCACGTGCATCCGTTGCGCGATGCCGACCTGCCGCCGCCGCCCAGCGAACCCGAGGCAGATGCCTATCCCTTCGTGCGCGTCGAGGGCGATGGCGTGCACGAGATTGCCGTCGGGCCGGTGCACGCCGGGATCATCGAGCCCGGGCACTTTCGCTTCTCGGTGGTCGGCGAGAAGGTGCTGCGCCTCGAACAGCACCTCGGTTACGTTCACAAGGGCATCGAGCGCCGCTTCACCGAACTGCCGCTGCTTGAGGGGCATCGCCTGGCGGCGCGCATCAGCGGCGATTCCACGGTCGCCTACTCGTGGGCATGGTGCCAGGCGCTGGAGGCCTGCGCCGGCGTGACTGTCCCACCGCGCGCTGCATTGTTGCGCGCCCTGGCGCTGGAACTGGAACGCATCGCCAACCATCTCGGCGACCTCGGCGCGCTCGGCAACGACGCCGGATTCGCCTTTGCGTTGGCGCAGTTCGGTCGGTTGAAAGAGGGTATGCTGCGACTCACCGAGGCGGCGCTCGGCCAGCGCTACCTGATGGACTTCGTGGTGCCGGGTGGCACCGCGTCGGTGCCGACCGCGGACGCGCTGAAGGCGCTGTATGCGGCAATGCCCGCGCTGGCGACCGAAGTCGCGCACCTGCACGGCATCCTCGACGAACATGCCGGCGTGAGAGACCGCTTCAGCGGTGCCGGTCTGGTGACGCCGGAACTGGCACGGCAACTCGGGTTGACCGGCCTCGCCGGACGCGCCAGCGGCCAGGCCTTCGATCTGCGTGTCGATCTGCCGTGCGCGCCGTACGCCGAACTGGCGCCAAAGAAGGCCGGTTCCGACATCGGCGACGTCGCCGCGCGGGTTTCCGTGCGCTTCGACGAGCTGCTCGAATCCTGTCGCCTGGTCGGCGTCATCGCCGCGCAACTGGCGGACGGCGCGCATCGTGTCGAGGTCGGCGTGCCGGCCACTGGCGCTTTCGCTGTCGGTTGCATCGAAGGCTGGCGCGGTCCGGTGGTGATTGCCCTGAAGGTGGGCGAGGGCGGTCGCGTCAAGCGCTGCCATGCGCATGATCCATCGTGGCAGAACTGGCCGGTGCTGGAGCACGCCGTGATCGGCAACATCGTTCCGGACTTTCCGTTGATCAACAAGTCGTTCAATTTGTCGTACAGCGGGAGTGATCTGTGAGGGCGAGAGCGCACGAGGGCACGAGGGCACGAGGGCACGAGGGCACGAGAAGGCATGAGCCCGGCACGCCCTGGCTTTTGCGTGCCCTCGTGCCCTCGTGCCCTCGTGCCCTCCACCACGAGTTGGCGAGGACGCAAACATGCTGAAAACCCTGCGCCAGATCGCCCGTGTCGGCATCGTCAGCGAGTCCCCGCCCAAGCCGGACGACAGCCTGCGCCAGCTCGACGCGATGGCGGCGGACATCAAGCGCATCCTCGGCCGCGCGCTATGCATCCGCGCCGTCGACGCCGGATCCTGCAACGGCTGCGAACTGGAAATGCACGCGCTCAACAACGCCATCTACAACCTCGAAGGCCTCGGCATCCGCTTCGTCGCCAGCCCGCGCCACGCCGACATGCTGTTGGTCACCGGCCCGGTCGCGCGCAACATGCAGCTCGCCCTGCGCCGCACCTGGGAAGCCACGCCGGACCCGAAGCTGGTGGTAGCGATCGGCGAATGCGCCTGCAGCGGCGGCATCTTCGGCGAGAGCTACGCCAGCGCCGGACGGGTATCCAACGTCATCCCGGTCGACGTCGCCGTTCCCGGCTGCCCACCCAGCCCGGTGCGCATCCTGAGCGGGATTCTGACGGCTGTTTCGGCACGGGCGGGATCGGCGGGATCGCAGCGGGCAATGTAGGGGGCGCCTAACGGCAGCCACGTTCAATCCGCGGCTGCACCAGCAAGTGTATTGAACACAAGGGGAGGCTCCGATGGCCAACTGGCGTGATCACATCTTTACCAACCTTGGGGATACTGCTCGACAAGTCCACCATCAAGGGCTCCCGAATCTCGGTGGAGTTGATCCTGGCTTGGCTGGCGGACAGCTGGACTTACGAGCAGATGCTGGACGCGTACCCATATCACGCGCGGCGACACCCTGGCGGCACTGGCGTTTGCAGCCGAGATCATGCGCGAAAAGTGCGTTTCGGTTCACAAGGCGGCCTGACGGCGTGCCGTGAAGAGGCATTCCTGGCCAACAGGAACTGTCAAACGCCTTCAACTGCCTTGATGCGAGCGGTCCGTGCCTGAGTGCTGCCCGAGTCCTTCGGTCCGGATTACCTGCTCCGACGCGACGAGAATCGCGCTCAGTCTCAGTCCGTGAGACAGACTCCCGATAACTGGATTTCCTTGGGTGCCATTCGGTGCGCAACATCAAGTTCAGTCGAGGAGCAGCGGACATGAAGGACATCGCGCCATCTGACCTGAAGTCGGTCCTGCACTCCAAACGGGCCAACATCTATTTCCTTGAGCACTGTCGCGTGCTGGTCAAAGGCGGCCGCGTCGAGTACGTCACCGATCAGGGCAAACAGTCGCTCTATTGGAATATCCCGATCGCAAACACGACGACGGTGCTGCTGGGGACGGGGACTTCGGTGACACAGGCGGCGATGCGCGAACTCGCCAAGGCGGGCGTGCTGGTTGGATTCTGCGGCGGCGGCGGGACGCCACTCTTTTCGGCGAACGAAGTGGACATTGAAGTCGCTTGGTTCTCGCCGCAAAGCGAGTATCGCCCGACCGAATACCTGCAAGCCTGGGTTCGATTCTGGTTCGACGATGCCAAACGTCTGGCCGCCGCCAAGAGCTTGCAGCTCGCGCGGCTGGAGCGGATTCGCGCCGCATGGGCGCCGAGTCGGATCGCGAAGTCGGGCGGCTTCGAGATCGATGCGAACGAACTCGACATCGCACTGAAGCGTTCAGCGTCGAACGTATCTGCATGCCCCGATGTCGAGCATCTATTGACGGAGGAAGCGCGGCTCTCGAAACACCTTTTTCGACTGGCGGCCGTCGCGACTCAGTACGGTGATTTCACCCGCGCCAAGAGCGGAAGCGGCAGCGACCCAGCGAATCGATTCCTCGATCATGGCAACTATCTGGCCTACGGATTGGCCGCGACGGCCACATGGGTACTTGGGTTGCCACACGGGCTGGCGGTGTTACACGGCAAGACTCGCCGTGGCGGGTTGGTGTTCGACGTCGCGGACTTGGTCAAGGATGCGTTGATTCTCCCCCAGGCCTTTATCTCCGCCGTTCGCGGCGACGATGAGCAGCAGTTTCGTCAAAACTGCATCGAAGCATTGGTCCGCGCGGAAGCGCTCGACTTCATGATCGAAACACTGAAGCGGATCGCTAGCGAATCAGCGGAAGGTGCCGCATGAACGTTCTGCTGATCTCCCAATGCGAGAAACGGGCACTGACCGAAACACGCCGCATCCTTGACCAGTTCGGCGAGCGTCGCGGCGATCGCACTTGGCAGACGCCAATCACGATGGACGGTCTGAACACGCTGCGAAAATTGCTGCGCAAGACCGCCCGCAAGAACACGGCGGTCGCTTGCCACTGGATCCGCGGCGCCGATCACAGCGAGCTGATGTGGATCGTTGGCGATGCCAGCCGGTTCAACGCAGTCGGCGCTGTGCCGACCAACACCACGGTGCACGATGTGTTGCGGACCAAGGATGAAAATGACTGGCATAGCGCAGGCGTCATCAGTCATTTGGCACGGATGGCGGGGCTCTGGCATGACTTCGGCAAAGCCAACGCCCAGTTCCAGGCGAAACTGCGTCCGCACGCGCCGTTCGTCGCCGACGCCTATCGGCACGAATGGGTTTCGTTGCGCCTGTTCCTTGCATTTGTTGGCAACGACGACGATGCGGGCTGGCTGGAGCGCCTTGGCAAACTGCCCGATTCGCGCGAAACGAGTTGGCTGGCGCGTTTGCAGTGCGATGGCGTTGTCGACGCGCTGCCGCCGTTCCCGTCGCTACCGCCGCTGGCACGCGCGATAGGCTGGCTGATCCTGACCCACCACCGCTTGCCTGCACCTCGCGAGGCGACCACCCGAGCCGAATTCGCGTTCGATCGGATCTGGACGTCGCTCGATGCCAGTTGGTGCTCCGCGCGCACCGATGCATCGACGTCGGAAAAGGCCGACTGCTGGCGCTTCGATCTTGGACTTCCGCATGCGAGCGCCACTTGGCGCAAGGCGGTTGCCGAACTGGCCGGGCGCATGCGCAAGCGCGTGCGCAGTCTGACCGAGCGCGACTGGTTGCTCGATCCGTACGTCGCGCACCTTTCGCGTACAGCGCTGATGATGGCCGACCACCAGTTCTCCAGCGAGACGGGAAACCGTGCGCTGAATGACCCTGAATACCTCGCGTACGCCAACACGGACAGCGATGGCAACCTCAAGCAACGACTGGACGAGCACCTGATCGGAGTCGCTGGATACGCGCGGGAAGTGGTCCGTGACTTGCCGCTGTTGGGGCGCAGCTTCGCACGCCTGGCACGCCATCAGGCTTTCGCCCAGCGCACCACAGACGAGCGTTTTCGCTGGCAGAACCGTGCCTTTGATGTCGCGGTAGCGTTGCAACAACGCTCCGCAGAGCAGGGCTTTTTCGGCGTCAACATGGCCTCTACAGGCTGCGGTAAGACGCTGGCCAACGCGCGAATAATGTACGGATTGGCGCATCCGCAGCGGGGTGCACGCTTCTGCGTCGCGCTCGGTCTGCGCACGCTGACATTGCAGACCGGCGATGCCTATCGCGATCGATTGCATCTGGCTGACGACGACCTGGCGGTGATGATCGGCAGCAGTGCGGTACGCGGTCTGCACGAGCAGGCGCGGAAGGAGAACGCCAGAGCCCGAGGCAGCGCGTCGGCCGAGGCACTCGTCGAGGAACAGGTGCACGTTCGCTACGAGGGTGCGACGCCGCAGGGCACTTTCGGAGCCTGGCTGAAGCGTGGCAACGACAAACTGATCAAGCTGCTCAGCGCGCCGGTACTCGTATGCACGGTGGACCACCTGATGCCGGCCTGCGAAGCCACGCGCGGCGGTCATCAGATCGCGCCGATCCTGCGTTTGCTGACTTCCGATCTGGTGCTCGACGAGCCCGATGATTTTGATCTTGGCGATCTGCCCGCGCTGACTCGGTTGGTACATTTCGCGGGGCTGTTCGGTGCGCGCGTGCTGTTGTCGTCAGCCACCTTGGCGCCGGCACTTATCCAGGGACTGTTCGGGGCTTATTGCGCAGGTCGGACCGCGTTCCAACGCAATCGAGGACGACCCGGCGCGCCGATCAATGTCTGCTGTGGCTGGTTCGATGAGTACAAGTCCGAGCAGAGCGACCATCCCGACGAGGAAAGCTTCGCTACTGCACACGCCAAGTTTGTCGACCAGCGGCTTAGAAACATCGGCACCAAACAAGAGATCAGGAGGATTGCGCGTATCGCACCCGTGACAATCCCTGCTGGCGATGCGTCGGTCAGGAAGCACGCGTTCGCCAAGCTGATCCAGCAGTCAATCGGCGAGTTGCACAAGGCGCATCACACGGTCGATCCGAAGTCAGGCAAACGGGTCAGCACCGGCCTGGTGCGCATGGCCAACATCGATCCGCTGATCGATATCGCACGCACCCTGTTGGCGATGAACGCGCCTCCCGACACGCGTATCCACCTGTGTGTCTATCACTCGCGCTTCCCCTTGCTGCTGCGTTCCAACATCGAACGTCGACTCGATCGCTTGCTGGCCCGCCACGAGGAAACGGCCCTGTTCGAAGACGCCGACATGCGCAGCGCGCTGGATGCGAGTGGGGAACCGAATCAGGTGTTCGTCGTGCTGGCCTCGCCGGTCGCCGAGGTCGGCCGCGATCACGACTACGACTGGGCCGTGATCGAGCCCTCATCCATGCGCTCGATCATCCAGATCGCCGGCCGCGTGCGACGGCATCGGCCACCCAGCGTGTCGAGCGAGCCGAACATCATTCTCCTCGAACGCAACTGGCGCGACGTGGAAGGGCGCGACACGCTGGCGTTTCGATTCCCGGGTTTCGAGAGCGCTTCGTTCAAGCTCAAGAGTCATCGCCTGGGAGATTTGCTGCTGCCGACGGACTATCAACCACTCACGTCCGCGCCTCGCATTGCGGTTCGAATGACGCTCAATCCGGCGAACAATTTGGTCGACCTGGAGCATGAGCAATTGCGCCGTCTCATGTTGGCCGACGACCAATTCGCCAATTTCAACATTCGCCGCTGGTGGGAGAGTGCCGTGGCGTTAACGGCGACCGCGCAACGCACTAGGCCGTTCCGAGCCAGCGAGCCGCAGGAGACCTTCGTGCTGTACCCGGACGATGACCACAAAACGGGATGGAGTTGGCGCTCGCTGCAAGAGGATGGCGCGCTGGGCGTGGCCGTTGCCTCACGTTTTGACGCCAAACCGATTTCCCGCTTCGGCGAACGAATGCACCGTTGGATCGCGGGCGAATATCTATCCGCACTGACGGCCCTCGCCGATGCCCAAGGACTCGACCTGGAATTCGCGGCGCGCCGATACGGGACCATTCAACTACCGGCCTCGACCAGTCGCTCATCGGGCAATGCCAGCACCTGGTACTACGACGATGCGCTTGGAATGCGCCGGAACACCGGTTAGCGGGCAGAACCTATCCGGCAAGGAGTAGGCAGACATCGCCATGAATCGCTGCGAGCCCCACATCCAACGTGATCAGTTTGAGACCGTTTCCGCGCGCGACCGAAGCAAGATAAGCGTCGGTCAATTGCTTGTGCCCCCGAACCATTGCCAGCTCGGCTTCTCTGTAGCTCGGCGCGTGAGCGATGAAGAAATGCCCGGGCAGAGTCTGGATGGCGGCAAGCAGATCCAAGGCCAAGGGAACAGAGGGGCGCGCTTGGACCCGCAAGACAAAGCGCAAAAGCGCGCCCTCGGTCAGTGCGCATGTCGCGAATCTGGGATCGCTTCGATTGTTGAACCAGGCAATGCAGGCCGGCCGACTGGCGTGCTCCGGCGTGGCCAGGGCAATCAACACGTTGGCGTCAAGCAATGCCCCGCTCACGAATCCTCGTCCAACAGCTCTCGCACTTCTGCCGCCGTGATGGGCCGCCCGATCGACAACGTCGGGAAGCCGTCGATCATCGTGATGACCGGATCAGGTGGTGTGGATTGCGGGTCCACTTCGCGTCGGATCAGCGCCGCAATGGTCTCGCTGAGCGACTGGTGTCGACGCGTGGCAAGTGCCAAGGCGGCGTCGTGTATCTCGTCAGGCAGGTCGATCGATGTAGTGCGCATCACTAACTCACTGTTTTATCTGCCTATGCGGCAGTTCACGAAGAACGACATTTTCTGAGCTGCCTCGTCGGCAGTGCTCCATGACGCAGTCATTGCCTACAAACGACCATCAGGCGTAAGCTGTGTTTGCCGCCACCCTTACCAAGAATGACATGGTTGAACTTCGACCTTCCCCGTGCTGCAACGCGATGAGGGTCCGCAACAAAGCAAAGCCGCGCTTGAGGGCTCGGCACAAAAAGGGAGGACCCGAGGTGATCAGCCACTACCCCAGGGGGATATGAAGACCGCGACATTGATGGATCCGCCTTGAGCGACTTTGCTCTAGGCGGATGTTACCTCACTGATCATTCGCAATAAGGTAAGCACCCATGAGTGACCATTCCGACGACCCGCAAAGGCTGCGCGCGGTCATCGACGAGTTCATCCAGCAGCGATTGACTGACAAGCTCGACAAGCTCAAGGACGACGACTACGAAAAGCGCAGCGAGCTGTTGGCCCAGCACCAGCGCAACACTTGGCTCGCATCAGCGGCACAGCGAGTGGCGCAACTGCAGTTGGCATCCCACACGTTGAAAGCGATTCACCCCGATGCTCGCGGCAGCACCATCTACCTGCAGCAAGCAATCCCGCTTCCCGATGATTTGCTTGGCACGAGCTCACTTCAGTCCAGCGCACTGGACGTAGTGGGTAATGCCGCCGCTCTAGATGTTTTCAAGCTGCTCAAGCTCAACCACAACGGCGAAGCGCTCATCCACCGGTTGTTGCGCGACGATCCTTGCGCCCGTATGGCGCTGTCGGACGATCCCACCACCGCCGCCGAATGGGCAACAGCGTTGACGGGTGTCGCGCTCGCCAAGTCTGCGCCTGCTTCGCACACGCTCGCAAAGCAGATCTACTTCCCGGTCGCCGACGATCAATACCACTTGCTCGCACCCTTGTATCCGAGTGCGCTGGTGCATAGGTGGCACCAGATCCTGCAGGCGGATCGCTGGAGCGACGAGGGAAAGGCCGCGCGAGAGGCGCGGCGCAAGCGGCGGCCATCCGAACTCGGCTACGTCGAATACCCGGGACTGGCTATTCAGAGCTTCGGCGGCAGCAAGCCGCAGAACATCAGCCAGCTCAACAGCGAGCGCGGCGGCAAGACGCACCTGATGTCTGGCTTGCCGCCTGGCTGGACTAGTCCGCCGGTGCGCGCACCGATGAACTGCACGTCGGTCTTCGATCGCGCCTTTTCCGGACGGCGTGCTGTCAAGGAAATGACCGGCGCGCTTCGTCAGTTTCTTCACGAGCATCGGGCAGCCGACGACAACAACGTCGGCATTCGTCGGACGCGTGGGGAGTTTGTCGACAACATCGTCGGTGAATTGCTTGCTTACGCGGCGGAGTTGCGTTCACTGACGCCACGCTGGAGCGAAAAAGCTGAGTGTCGGTTGAGCCTAACCCAGCGAGCATGGCTCGATCCCGAGTCGATTGGCGAAGCTCATTACCTTGACGATCCCGAACTCCGCTGGGAATGGCCTGCTCGAATCGCCAAAGCCTTTTCGAACTGGCTGAACTCGACGTTGCAGACCAAGAAAACGGCCTTCGGCGATGCTGAAGCTATGGCGTGGAAGCACGCTGTATCGCCGCATCTGGAGGCCTTGCAGAAGGAACTCGAAGCCGAACGCGACGAACGCGAGCCGTCGGAGGTGCGTCATGCCGCATAAACACTATTCCTGTGTGGTGTTGCTGCCGCATCTTCGTATCCAGGCCGCCAACGCGATCTCCAGTCCAATGACCTGGGGCTTCCCGGCGCCCAGCGCCTTCACCGGATTTGCCCATGCACTGGAGCGAAAGGTGCGCGAAGGAGGGCGTGATCTGCGCTTTCATGGCGTGGGCGTCGTCTGCCACAGAGTGGAGCCGCAGATCGCCGTTAGCTCGCCATTCGTGCCTCGCTCATTCTCCCTGACGCGCAATCCGGTCGATGAACTCGGCGAAACCGCAGCCATTGTCGAGGAAGGCCGCGCCCATTTGACCGTCAGCCTGGTGTTGACGGTCGATGGCGAGGATGCGCCGACCAACGCTGGCCTTGCCGTCACGCTCGCAGACGAATTAATGGAACTGGCGCTTGGCATGCGGCTGGCCGGGGGCAGCGTGTTCCGTGGCGATGTGCCGCGCAACGTGCGTGCCCGTGGTTGGGTATCGGACAACTTTGCCGATGAAGACCCGCAGGTGCCGCGTCTCATGCGGCAACTGCTACCAGGCTTTGCGCTGGTCAGTCGCGGTGACTTGTTGATCGAACACCTGGAGGAGTTGCGGGCGACCCAGCCCGACGCCACGACGCTGGATGCCTTGCTCGATTTCGCGCGATGGCACTATCCCGCACCACTGCCCGTTGCCGACGGCGATACCGAGGTGGAATGGCCAGATCCGAAGCGCGTGAAACCGGGTTGGTTGGTACCGATCACTGTCGGCTACTGCGCAATCTCCGAACTCCACGCGCCGGGCGCTGTAACCGGCGCCCGCGATCGCACGGTTCCGTTTCGTTTTGTCGAAAGTCTGCTCTCGCTGGGCCAATGGCTCAGCCCGCACCGCATCAAATCCATCGAAGACCTGCTCTGGCGCCATCAGGCTGAGCCCGATGCCGGCCTCTACCGCGTCGTCAATCAATATCAATCCTAGGAATCGCCATCATGTCTACCAAAAACGCCACACTGACCACCGCTTCCGTCCTGGCCTTTGAACGCAAACTCGATCCATCCGACGCCATCTTCTATGCGGGTTGTTGGGACGATCGCGAGAAGCCCGAATCCTGGGCACCGATCACCATCCGCGAGAAATCGGTGCGCGGCACCATTAGCAATCGGCTGAAAACCAAGGACGCCGATCCGGCGAAGCTCGATGCCGCCATCGAGAACCCGAATCTGCAAACAGTCGATGTCGCCACATTGCCGACCGGCACCGACACGCTGATGGCGCGTTTCACCCTGCGTGTGCTCGGCGGCTGCGGCCAGCCATCGGCCTGCAACAATTCCGACTATCGCGAGAAGCTGCTGGGACTGGTCGGCGCCTATGTCGAAAAGCACCGCTTCGCGACACTCGCCCATCGCTATGCCAGCAATATCGCCAGCGGTCGTTTCCTTTGGCGCAACCGGATTTGCGCGGAGACCGTCGAAGTCCGCGTGCGTCAACTCGCGGGTGGACAGGCTGTCGGCAACTGGACCTTTGCCGCATTCGACTTGCCGGTCGATGGTTTCGACAAGCGCAGCGCCGAGCTCGATCAGCTCAGCGCCGTGATCGATGGTGGCCTTTCGGGTTCCGGCTATGTGCTGCTCGAAGTAACAGCGTACGCCCGGATGGGAGAGGGACAGGAAGTCTTCCCGTCGCAGGAGCTGATCCTGGACAAGGGCAACAGCACCAAGAGCAAGACGCTGTACCACGTCAGCAATGTGGCCGGCATGCACTCGCAGAAGATCGGCAATGCCTTGCGCACGATCGACACCTGGTACCCCGAGAACGAGCAGACTGGCCCCATCGCTGTCGAGCCCTACGGTTCGGTCACCTCATTGGGCAAGGCCTTTCGCCAGCCCAAAGAAGGTCGCGATTTCTACTCCCTGCTCGATGGCTGGATGATCAAGGACCGTGTGCCGAGTGAAGGCGATCAGCACTACGTGATGGCTACGCTGGTGCGCGGCGGTGTCTTCGGTGCATCCGGCAAGGAGTGATTCGGCATGGATCACTACCTTGATATCCGGTTGCGGCCAGATCCAGAGTTTCCGGAGCGCCAGCTGATGGATGCGCTGTTCTCCAAAATGCACCGAGTGCTGGCGGAACAGCAACGGACCGACGTTGGGGTCAGCTTTCCGGGCTGGAAACTGAAGCCGCAAACGCTCGGCGACGTGCTGCGACTGCACGCCAGCGCGGTCGCACTGGAATCGTTGATGGCGACGGCCTGGCTTGGTGGTATGCAGCAAATGGTGCAATTGTCAGACGTGAGCGCGGTGCCGCCAGACGCGCGGCACCGCCGCCTGCTGCGAGTCCAGGCGAAGAGCAGCCCAGAGCGGCTACGTCGGCGCCTGATGCGACGCAAACAACTCAGCCCCGAAGAGGCGACAGCACAGATCCCCGACAGCGCCGCGGAACGCCTCAGCCTGCCCTTCGTCGAGATCTCAAGTCGCAGCACGGGGCAACGGTTCCGGCTTTTTCTGAAGCAGGGACCAGAACAGACCCGATCGGTCAGCGGGGACTTCAATGCTTACGGAATCAGCGCCACGGCGACGGTACCTTGGTTCTGACCCTTTTCTTGCACTGAGCCAGAACGTCATTCGAAATCAATGCGTTGCATGACCCTCCGAAATGGAGGGTCGGCGCATGCAATCGACCGGAAAGTTCTTTGACAACAGAAGCTTAGTCAAGAGATGCTCTACCGAACTGCCGCACAGGCAGCTCAGAAAAATCGATGAGCCCAGCGACTCCGTCAAGGTGGCCGAACTGCCGCACAGGCAGCTCAGAAAAAGGCCCGGCGATGCCGTTTCCGCGCGACAATCCGAACTGCCGCACAGGCAGCTCAGAAATTCCACGGCGCAAACTCATCGACCCACTGCAGCCGAACTGCCGCACAGGCAGCTCAGAAACAGCACCAACCCCTTGCTCTTGTCCAGTATCACCGAACTGCCGCACAGGCAGCTCAGAAAATGATTACACCCCCGCCTTGGCGTCAAGATACCCGAACTGCCGCACAGGCAGCTCAGAAAATTGATGAGCCCGCTGCTGACGTAGTGCGTTGCCGAACTGCCGCACAGGCAGCTCAGAAAAGCGCAGGGCCTCAAGCGCGGCAGCCTGAGCACCGAACTGCCGCACAGGCAGCTCAGAAAAGCCGCCGGCACCATCGTCGACGTAAAGGTGCCCGAACTGCCGCACAGGCAGCTCAGAAATGGTCGTCGATGCCCGGCGTGAGGTCAACCACCCGAACTGCCGCACAGGCAGCTCAGAAATGCACAATCAGCGCACCCGAGAGCGAGTGCTCCCGAACTGCCGCACAGGCAGCTCAGAAATGGCTGGCAGGTGGCGACCTGCAGACGGCTGTCCGAACTGCCGCACAGGCAGCTCAGAAATCCGGAACCCGGTTCTCTGGTAATCACCTGGCCCGAACTGCCGCACAGGCAGCTCAGAAAGAAACCAGAGCTCGCCCGTTGAGTTCGCCAAACCGAACTGCCGCACAGGCAGCTCAGAAAAGACCGGTACCGCATACAGCCAAGCCCTCAGCCCGAACTGCCGCACAGGCAGCTCAGAAACGCGCACACTGCGCCCGGCAGGGCGCTATGTCCCGAACTGCCGCACAGGCAGCTCAGAAACTGGAAGTGGTCGCACTCCGTGCACGGGGTCTGCCGAACTGCCGCACAGGCAGCTCAGAAATGCTGCGCGATGCCGCAGGAACACTTGCGCAGCCGAACTGCCGCACAGGCAGCTCAGAAACAGCACGCCGTAACTGTTGTCGCTGCCCATGACCGAACTGCCGCACAGGCAGCTCAGAAAATGTCGAATTGATTCATTTCCTCGCCCTCCAATCGAACTGCCGCACAGGCAGCTCAGAAATCGGTGGCCGCGGCCCATGCCGTGTTGCCCATCCGAACTGCCGCACAGGCAGCTCAGAAAAGAAAGTATTGACGACGAGCCCCGGATGTCGCCCGAACTGCCGCACAGGCAGCTCAGAAAGAAGGGGGCTGCGTAATGAACACCATCTTCCACCGAACTGCCGCACAGGCAGCTCAGAAAACGACAACGAAGGAACCCCCGATCCAACATATCCGAACTGCCGCACAGGCAGCTCAGAAAATCAGAAGTATTCCTCAGCTCTGGCAACGACGCCGAACTGCCGCACAGGCAGCTCAGAAATGCTTGCACCCACGAAACAAGCGGAACGACGCCCGAACTGCCGCACAGGCAGCTCAGAAACGATCGGTCGACGTATGTGCGGCCGGAGATGGCCGAACTGCCGCACAGGCAGCTCAGAAACTGATCGTCCCCTCGGCGCACATCAGCGCCGGGCCGAACTGCCGCACAGGCAGCTCAGAAAAGAGAAATTCCCCCAGTGCCCGCCAGCCTTCGCCGAACTGCCGCACAGGCAGCTCAGAAATGCGGGCCCGGCAGGGTGCAGCGCGCGAACCACCGAACTGCCGCACAGGCAGCTCAGAAAAATCCGCTCACCGGCGAGCCCTATTTCACCATCCGAACTGCCGCACAGGCAGCTCAGAAATGGCCGGCCACGCTGCCGGTGGTCGTCGCGGTCCGAACTGCCGCACAGGCAGCTCAGAAAGATCAGCTCGTCCGACCATTCATTCGTCCACGCCGAACTGCCGCACAGGCAGCTCAGAAAAGCGAGATCGAGCCCGCGCGGATCTCGCCGGCCCGAACTGCCGCACAGGCAGCTCAGAAAATCGTCACCGCGTGCCCGAACTGCATCGGCTTCCGAACTGCCGCACAGGCAGCTCAGAAACGATCGGCCCGACGATCACGCTCTCGCCGTCGTCCGAACTGCCGCACAGGCAGCTCAGAAATGCACCGTACGCGTACGCAACTCGCAGCCCTCCCGAACTGCCGCACAGGCAGCTCAGAAAGCTCCGATCACGCGCCACTCAATACGCCAGCACCGAACTGCCGCACAGGCAGCTCAGAAACGCGCACACTGCGCCCGGCAGGGCGCTATGTCCCGAACTGCCGCACAGGCAGCTCAGAAAACCGGCGAGTTCTCGATCACCATCGGCACGACCCGAACTGCCGCACAGGCAGCTCAGAAAACGGTTTGAACACATTCATATCTCGAAATTCCCCGAACTGCCGCACAGGCAGCTCAGAAATGCGCAGAAAGCGGCGCAGAGACTGCCGACGACCGAACTGCCGCACAGGCAGCTCAGAAAGTTCTGCGCGCGGACCAAGAGGGCGACATTGCCCGAACTGCCGCACAGGCAGCTCAGAAACGACGTAACCGGGGAAATCGCCGACGTGTAGCCCGAACTGCCGCACAGGCAGCTCAGAAATGTGCATCGCCAAGTGCGGCGCGACGCCCTGCCCGAACTGCCGCACAGGCAGCTCAGAAAGAAGTATTCGCCGCACAGGTACTCGCTGATGTCCGAACTGCCGCACAGGCAGCTCAGAAATGCGTCATCAGGCCAGCGGACACGAGATAGCCCCGAACTGCCGCACAGGCAGCTCAGAAAAGCAGGATCATCAGCGGTGAGCCGGCCTTGGCCCGAACTGCCGCACAGGCAGCTCAGAAAAGCAAAAGGTAATCGCCGCTCTCAAGCAGCAACCGAACTGCCGCACAGGCAGCTCAGAAACGATGCGCGATTTGTTGCACCGCCGCCAATAGCCGAACTGCCGCACAGGCAGCTCAGAAAGCATCACTGACCGACAGCGCGGCCATGACATCCCGAACTGCCGCACAGGCAGCTCAGAAAGCATAGCCTGCGTCATCGTCAATCACGGTCAGTCGAACTGCCGCACAGGCAGCTCAGAAAAGGTACTCGGTAACGATTACGTTTGCCATTTCCCGAACTGCCGCACAGGCAGCTCAGAAATCGAAATCGACGCCATCGGACAGCTTGACCGTCCGAACTGCCGCACAGGCAGCTCAGAAAAAAGGCTGTTCCCGTGGGTTTCGCCACTCAGGCCGAACTGCCGCACAGGCAGCTCAGAAAATCGAGCGCGTGGCCGAGTCGTGGGCCGAGTCCCGAACTGCCGCACAGGCAGCTCAGAAATCGGTGTCGCGGGTGACATCGCGGGTGATCGACCGAACTGCCGCACAGGCAGCTCAGAAAAACGAGGCGAGCATCGACGCGCTGCTGACGGTCCGAACTGCCGCACAGGCAGCTCAGAAAGTTGCCATTGGTGGATCTTCTGCGCCGACGACCCGAACTGCCGCACAGGCAGCTCAGAAAACCGGCGCCGGCTCGTCGATCGCACTTTCCACCCGAACTGCCGCACAGGCAGCTCAGAAATTTGCCGGCATTGGCTCGGCGTAGAGTTTGGTCCGAACTGCCGCACAGGCAGCTCAGAAAAGCATCGGGCGGTTGTGCAACTGCTGGCTGTCCCGAACTGCCGCACAGGCAGCTCAGAAAATGCCGGTCGCCCACGAAGACGCCGCGCTGGTCCGAACTGCCGCACAGGCAGCTCAAAAAAAGGTGGATCAACAAACTGGATGCACTGGGCCCGAACTGCCGCACAGGCAGCGCAGAAATGCTGTGCCTGCGTCTCGGCGCGGTCCATTGCCCGAACTGCCGCACAGGCAGCTCAGAAAATCACGCAGCCTTCGGCGTCCACGGCCGATCCCCGAACTGCCGCACAGGCAGCTCAGAAACCGCTGTCGATCACCGGTGAGGGCCTGGCGCACCGAACTGCCGCACAGGCAGCTCAGAAAATTGCCGCGGCCGGCCGTTCAGCGGCAGGTCCCCGAACTGCCGCACAGGGAGGCGGAGGCTCTCCGCTTTACTTGCGAAGAATTAGTAACTCAATTCACCCTAGCGCCGGCCACTGGAATGTCGCCGTTCAGTCCGGCGGGCGTCTCGACGGGGGTTGCCGGGTTGCTCGAGCGGCGCACGATGAAGCGCGATTGGCCGGGGGTGCTGCTGCTGCGCCAGACTGCGTAGTCGTCCAGACCATCGCCGTCGTAGTCGCCGGTGAGCGGCCGGTCGGCGATTGCGCCGAGGGTCACTGTTGGTTGGATCGCGCCGGTGATCGCTTCGCGCGTGGTCCAGTGCCAAAAACCGCCGATGGATTGCACCTGGGTGATGTCGCCGCGCGCATTGCCGGCGTGATTGCCGGTGGCGAACAGGGCAAGGTACTCGCCGAACTCGACGTTGAGGAAGTTGAAACCGGTGACGCCGTCGTACTGACGGTAGAGCGCGAGGTTGCCGCTGCCTTCGGTCTGCACGGCGACATCGGCGCGGTTGTCGCCATTGAGGTCGATTCCGCCGGACGGGGTGCCGCCGTCGACGAGCAGTTCCCGCAACTGTCCGGTGCTGGACAGGCGAATCAGGAAGCGCGGTTGACCGCCCATACGGTAGACCGCGGCGTCCGCGACGCCGTCGCCGTCGTAGTCGCCGACGTGCCTGGGATCATCGCCCTGGCGACCGAGCGGAATCTCCAGCAAGGCGTCGCCCGGCCGCGACGACCGGCGGACCAGGAAAGTTCCGGTCGACGCACGCCAACCCGCGGCATCCGCGATGCCATCGCCATCGAAGTCGCCGTCGACGAAGCGGTCCAGCGAAAGTCCGTGGACGAAGCTCTGGCTGGCGCCGCCGTTGCTGTCGAGCACGCTCCAGGTCATCGTTCCGTTCTGCCCGCCGCCCGTGTTGCGCACCAGGGTCGCGTCGCTGCGACCGTCGCCGGTGTAGTCGAACGCTGCCCGCTTGCAACTGCCCGTGGCCGCAGAGGCCGTCGGCGCGGGTCCGGGTGCGCCTGCCTCGAAGCCAGAGGCGAACATCACCGGCGCCGCGTCCAGGGTCAGCACGGCGACCACTACTTCGCCCACATCTCCGCTCGCCAGGTCGGCGATGTTGACCGTCCACAGGCCGCCCGCCTGCGCCGGGCTGAGGCCGCCGAATGCGAGGTTGAGGTGGGTGGAACAGCCACCGATGTCGGAGATGCCGCTGAAGCCTGCGGTCGAGGTGCGATAGCTGCCGGTCGGAATGATCTGCGAGGTGGAAACCGCGGCGGCCGCCGACCACCAGTCGGCGTCTGCGGAGTCGTCGAACACATAGGATCCGCCGAGGTTGGCGGAGGCTCCCGTCGTGCTGGAACGCTTGTAGCCGGTGCGCGAGAACAGCACCAGGCTGGCCGTGCCATTCGGCGAGGTCAGCCGCGCACGCAGGTCGCCGACGAAGGTATGCGTGATCACCAACGTCAGGCTGACGCGGCCGACCGGCCCCTGGAAGCCGCTGGTGTCGAAGGTGACGTTGATCCCGTTCTGGTTGTTGTCCGGAATCGCCCCCGCGCCGACGCCCAGGTAGTTGCCCGCTTGCGCCGCGCACGACGCCAGCAATCCCGCGCCCAGCATCCAGGTTCTGCACTTGCTGCCCATGTCCTCGTCTCCGATCCGGCTTCCCAAACCACCGGCGCCTCGCGGGGACGCGGGCGAAAGTGGTGATTCAGGACAGTGGAACGAGATTGGCGTGGTAACCGGACAGCATTGTATTGGCCGTCGACGCACAAGCGCCGCCAGGGACCGAACCGGCGACCAGGGTCAGCGTACCGACGCGGATTTCGCTCTCCGTCGAATGTCCGGTCGTCTCCCAATTGTGCGTTCTCTGGGCATCCACCAAAAGAAGGAAGGAGCCATGATCAAGGAATGGCTGGCGCTGTCGGCGATGCTGCTGGTATCCACTGCCCAGGCGGCAACCAGCGGACGGGTGATCGTCGACCAGACTGCAGACCCGGACCGGCGACGCGAGGCGGTTCGCGCGGAGCTCGAACTGACGCAGGCACTGGCGTTTCCCCGCGATTGGGTCTCGGACGAGACGCGCTGGTCCGTTCTGGTTGTTCCGGCCTCGGTCGACCTGTCGGGACTGCGCGCCAGCCGGGATCCGGAATCCTGGGTATCGAGCCATGTTCGCGCGGAATCCGCGACTGCCTTGCACTTCATGATCGATACCAATGGCGACGCCGTCGAGATGAACGTTTACGACCGCGGCAAGCTGAGGCTCGGCGCGAGCGGCACGATGGGGCACGTGCACGGAGCGCGGATCGAAGGCAATCGACTGCGCGGCCACTATCTGAAATTCGGCGATCTGTTCGGCTCCACCCTGGCGATCGACCTTCAAGTCGATGCCGAACTCTGGCAGGCGCCGAAGTCTGTGCCGCTGCCCGCCGACGGCGGCGCCGCTGGCGCAGCCTACCTCGCCCTGGTCAAGGCGGTCCACGCAGGCGATCGCGACAGCATCCTGGCGCTGCAACCGAAAGACCGGCCGCAGCCCAGCGAAGAGGAATTCGCGCGAATGCTGCCGATGATGCAGGCAACGATGCCCAGGAAGCCGCAGATCAGCGGTGGAAAGCAATACGGCGACACCGCAATTCTCAGCGTCTCGGAAGCGGGGGCCACGGAACCGGCCAGCGCCGAACTTCGCCGCGAGGGTGAGCGCTGGGTGATGGTCCGGGCGACTTCGGGGTCCGACAAGAGCGTCGAGACGCCGCCACCGCCCGCGTTCGCGGACACCACGCCGGACCTGTGTCCAACCGTCCTCAGGGAAGGCGTCGTCTGCGGCGACATTACCTGGAAGGATGAAGCATTTGCGATCCGCAACGTACTCGCCATCCAGTCCGAGGACGACCAGCACCTGGTACTGCTGGCGCCGGACAAGCTGGATCCGGCGCACGCATCGGCATTGTGGGATACCGAAGCAGCGCTGGAACCCTTGTTCGGCAAGGGGCCGGTGCGGGGCCTGCTGCTGTCCTTCAACGGCGCCCACGGCGAACTTTCCGCGGACACCGGCTACCACATCGACCCGGAAGACGGATTCATCAAGGAGTTCGGAGTGCGCGGCGAAGCGGTGCGCATCGGCGACCGCATGCTTGGCGCCTTCGCGGTCAACAAGATGAATTCGAGTACAGGGGAATCGACGCTTCTGCAGATTCTCCGATTTGAGGCACCGGTACACGACAAGCGTTAACTGTGCCGGCGCATGTCGTCCGGACCATCACGGGGGCGCTTGGAAACGCCCCCGTGATTCCGTGTTGCAGAACTACGGGCGCGGCTATTCGTACCCGTCATGGAAAACACGTTCCCCTTCGACGGCGCCGATATCGATCTGCGCGTTCGCGATTCGGGGTTGTCGCAGCACGTCGAGTGCGTCGGGCGTGGGTTGCGTGCCGGGCCCGGCTTCGCTGCGCGCGGCATTGCTGCCGGCGTTGATCGCCGGCGAGGTGGGTAGCAGCATGCCCTCGCGCGTCAATTGCGGATCGCCGGTCAGCGTGCCCGGGGGTATCGACCAGGTCGACGGGTTCAGCATGTCGGCGACGAGGTTGTTGCGCATCTGGAAGTTGCTCGCCGGCGCCGGCCCTTCGTTCCACACAAAGCTTCCGCGGAAGATGTTGTTATCGATACGCCCGGTGACCTGGTTGGCGAAAACAATGCTGTAGTAGGCGAAGTCGAAGGTGTTGTTCAGCAGTCGCAGGTCGATGGGACCTTGTGCCGACAGTCCCACGCCGCCGGCACCGGCATCGCCGTCCAGCAGAAACAGATTGTCGTGAATGAGCGCGCGCGAGGTGGCGCTGCCGAAGTTGGTCAGCACGACGCCCGTGGCGAATCCACGATTGGCCGTATGTGCGCGGCGCACCTGATTGCGACGGAACACCAGCCCGAATTCACTGGGTGTCTGGACGGCAAGCGCCGAATGGTAAGTCGGGGTCATCGCCAGGCTCTCGGGAAAGAAGCGGCAATCTTCGACGGTCAGGTGCATCTGTGCATTGTTGCTGGCAAACGCAAACACCGAGGCGAAGGCGCCTGCCTGGCTGCCGGATTCGAAGCTGCTGTTGCGCAGCACGATGGTCGTGATCGCACTGCTGGTCTGCGCAGGCAGCAAGGTCAACTGGCGCGTCGCCCCGGTGGGTTCCTGCACCATCGTCAATTGCTCCAGAACGAGCGTTCCAGCCTGCGTACCCTGGACGCGGATGGCCAGCGTTCCGCGGCGGAATCGCAGCCCGCGCAGGGTCATGGTCCATGGCGCCGTACCGGGCAACTGGATGAAGTGTTCGGCGTCAACGTCAAAGAAGGCCTCGGCGCCGGGCAGCGCAACGATCGACACCGCGGCGTTCAAGCTCAGGATTGTGTTGATCGTCTGCCGCCCGGAGATCTGCACGGTGTCACCGGCCTGAGCGGACGCGAGGCAGTCATTGAGGGTCTGGTGACAGGGCGCGCTGCCGGGCCAGGTAAAGACGGTTCCCGCGTGCGCAGCGGGGCCGAACAGCGTGAGCAAGAGCAGGAACCAGCGCATGAACAACTCCAGGCAGCGAGCGATGTTCATCACAAGCGTTTTCTGGCGCGCGAATGCGACATCGCATTTGCGGCGTGGTTATCGATCTGGCTATGGCGCAATTCGCCCCGAGCGGCGCATCCTGATGCTTTCGCGCAAGTCGGCGACGATGAACGAGCTATCCGTGGATGCGCGCTTCGCTCGCCTGTACGAGGAGCTGAAACGTCTGGCACGCCGCAAGCGCGTGGCGGCAGAGCCGACGCTGAACACCACCGGCATCGTGCACGAGTTGTACTTGTCGATGGTCGACGGCGGAACCTTGGAGTTCGAACATCCGCGCCAGTTCCATGCCTACGCGGCGCGCGCGATCCGGCATCTGTTGATCGACCGCGCGCGTTCACGCGAGCGCATGCGCCATGGCGGCGACCTGCAGCGTGTCGACTGGGAGGGCATCGGTGAGCACGCGGGCTTCAGCGACCCCAGGCGATTGCTCGAACTGGATCGCGCACTCGACGATCTGGCCAGCCGCGATCAGCGTGCCGCCGAGGTCTTCGAACTCCACTACTTCGCCGGCCAGGATCTGACGCGAACGGCGGATCTGCTCGGCATCTCGCGGCGCACGGCGGATCGCGATTGGCAGTTCGCCCGCGCCTTCCTGCAAATGCAGCTAGTGTAGTGATCAATGCAAACCACGACCGACAACCTGCGCGTCTGGTTCGATCGCTATCTGGCCATCGCCGCCAGCGAACGCAAGACGTGGCTGGCGGCGCAGGAGCTCGACGAGCCATTGCGGCGCGATCTGGAGCGTCTGATCGCGGCCAGCGAAGCGACCGCCGACGGCATGCTGGATGCGCCGGTTGGCGAGTGGATGCTGGCGCTCGAGGACGATCCGGGCGATGGCCTGGTCGGCAGCGAAATCGGCGGCTTTCGGCTGCTGCGCCAACTCGGTGCCGGGGGCATGGGCGCGGTCTATCTGGCCGAGCGCGCGGAGAAGGATTTTCGCCAACAGGTCGCCATCAAGTTTCTGCACCGCGGCATGCAAACGCAGCAGCAACGCGCGCTGTTCCGGCGCGAGCGGCAGATTCTGGCGAGCCTGAACCACCGCAACATCGCGCGATTGATCGACGGTGGTGTCAGCGGCGGCGTGCCCTATCTGGTGATGGAGTACGTCGACGGCGCGCCGCTCACGGTGCATTGTGCCACCGCGAAATCCTCGTTGCGCGAGCGCCTGCGGCTGTTCGTTGCCGTGTGTCGCGCGGTGGCGGCTGCGCATTCGGCCTTGATCGTGCATCGTGACATCAAGCCGGCGAACGTGTTGGTCAGCGCCGAGGGCGAGGTCAAGCTGCTCGATTTCGGCATCGCCAAATTGCTCGATGACAGCGAGGCCGGAACGCAGACCGCAAAGGCCCTGATGACACCCGTGTACGCGGCGCCGGAGCAGCGCCGCGGCGAGGTGGTGACCACCTATGCCGACGTGTATTCGCTGGGCGTCGTGCTGCACGAATTGCTGCTCGGCGAACGCCCCAACCTCGAAGGCTTGATCGGACGACCATCGGAATCCGCCACCACGCGGCCCGAAAGCGCCTATGCCGCGGGGCAACTGCCCGAGCCGCCGGGTGTGCTGGCCAAGGCCTTGCGCGGCGATCTGGACAATATTCTGGCGCGCGCCCTGGCGCCGGAGCCAGAGGCGCGCTACCACGGCGCGGCAGCATTCGCCGACGACATCGAGCGCTATCTGGGCGGCGAGCCGGTGCTCGCGCACCCGCCATCGCGCTGGTATCGCGTGCGCAAGTTCGTCGCGCGCCACCGTGTGGCGACGGTGCTGACGCTGGGGCTGGCGTTGGCCACCTTGCTGAGTCTGGCGCTGGCAATGGAACAAGCGCAGCGCGCCCGCTTTGAAGCGCAGCAGGCGCTGGCTCAGGCGCAACGGGCGCGCACGGTGCGCGATGTGCTGATCGACATTCTGGAAACTTCCGGTGCCGATCTGCCGGCCAATCAGAAGCCGACACCAGAGGTGCTCGCGGCCATCGCCGAAAAGCGGGTGCTCGCCGATCCTGTGCTGGCGCCCGAGCTGCGTGCCGACATCCTGATGACGCTGGCCAGCATTCACCTGTCGCAGCGCGCGATGGCCGACGCCAAGCGCGCGCTTGACGCGGCCCGGCCCTTGCTGGGCAGCGGCGACCGCTTCCGCCATGCGCAGTTGGACGCGCAGCGATTGTTGAACAACGGCGAAGCCGCAGCGGGTGCCGCAGTGCTGCGCGAATGGCTGCCCATACTGGAGGCCACACCGCAGCCCGGCAGTGCCGACGCACTGCAGACGCTGGCCTTCATCGAATGGGACCTCGGGGACTTCGCGGCAACGCTGCGGCTGCTGCAATTGGCGGCCCGGCACATGGAGATCGAATTCGGGGTCGACAGCCTCAAGGCGATCGAAGCGCATGCGGATGTCGCCAATCACTATTCGTCGCGCCAGCAGTGGACCGAAGCCGAGGCGCTGCTGACGCCGCTGCTCAAGCGCTGGGAGAGCCTCGGCCTGCCGTTGAATGCTCACTTTGCCAACGATCTGGTGCAGTACGGCTACGCGCTGATGGGCCTGGGCCGGAGCGTCGAGGCGCAGCAGGCCCTGGAGCGTTCCCTGGCCTTGCGCCAGGAGATCTTCACCGCGCCGCACGATCGCATCGCCAACTCGCATTCAGCGCTGGGCATGCTGGCGATACAACAGGGCGATTTCGACGCGTCGATCGCCCATCGTCAGGCGTCGCTGTCGATGCGCGAAGCGCTGTTCGTCGATCCGCATCCGCTGCTGGTCATCACCCGCATCCAGCTCGCGGGATCGTATCTTGCTGCAGGCGATTTCGCGGCCGCGCAGATCCAGGCCGAGCGCGCGGCCAGCAACTGCGCGATGCCCGGTTTCACGCATCCGTACTGCGCGCAAACCGACCTCTTGCTGGCGCGAATCGCGCTCGACAGCGATCGCATGGACGACGCCCAGCGCCTGGCGCTCCAGGCCCGCGACACCTCGATCAAGACCTACGGCGAACACAGCCCGGAAGTGGGACGACCCTTTCTCGTGCTCGGGCAGATCGCCACGCGCCGCGGCGAGCGCGATGCCGCGCTGGCCGCCTTCGATCGCGGCATCGCTGAACTCAAACCGGACAGCGCCGCGGGACGTGTCGGTCGATTGCTGCGGGCCGACGCGCTGCATCAGTTCGGTGACGTCGATGGCGCCTCGGCGATGGTCGCCGAATTGCAGCCGGTGGCCGAAGAACTGGGCGCCGTCGAGCGTGGTCGCTTGTGGACACTGTCGGCCGAACTGGCGCTCGCCCGCGGCGACCGTGCGGCCCTGCAAGTTGCGCTGACCGCACTGGAGTCCACGCTGCCAGACCGTCATCCGCAATGGATCGCGCGACGCGCGGCATTGCAAGCACCAAGGTGAGGCGGGTTGTCAGTTGCTGGAACCCTTCGCCTCCGCGTTGGTCAGGGTCATCAGCAAGCCAAGGGGTGCTGCATGCGCCCATCTCCGGCGCCTCGAGGATGCCGGTGTCGATGCTGCGCGCGGCGAGCGGGTTGCGCCGGTCGCCGGCGACGACTCCGCGCTCATGGCGGCGGAAGTCGGAGGCCCGGAGGACCAACCGGTGCCCGGCGAGCGCCAGGTGCCTGCAAGCGCCACATCATTGCGGCGAAGGCTGCAGGGCACTGCCTCGAATCACGCTCGGCAGCCCTCGGTTGAGGAAGCCCTGCAAGGCGATGTCGTCGGGCACGCTGCCGCCGATCAGCTCGGGGCGACCGTCGCCATCGACATCGCCCAACGGTATCAGGGCCTGCAGAGCCGCACCACCGCGACTGTTGAGCAAGTTGACGCCCTGTCCGGTGCGCAGCGAACCGTGAATGTAGATCTCGCGCTGCGTACCTGCTGGCAACACGGGGCCGTGCACCATGAGCGCACGGCCAATGCCGGACCCGAGTGCCGCGGACTGGCCCAGCGCGATCAACAGCTCGCGCCGACCGTCGCCATTCTGATCCGGCACTGCCGCAAGGCCGGTGATCAGCGTGTCGACCGCAGCGCCGCCGCGCAGGACCACGCGGCCGCGCACGACGCTCGGGTCGGTGCTGCCCATATCCAGTTGCGCCGGCCAACTGGCTCGACCCGGAACCAGCGCGACCACACTCTGAATCGTGCCGTCCTGGGATGGCGGCTGATGGGCAACCCCGAGGTCAGGAACGCCGTCTTCGGTGACATCACCCAGCGCGACGATCAGCGCATCCCGCGGGCTGCGCCAGTGGCTGGCATCCAGGCGCACCACGCGGTCCCCAGGGTTGCTCAGGCTCAGATTGCCCGGGAAATCGGGGCCACCCAATACGACCACTGAGGGTGCGGATCCAAAGGTCTGGACGCCGAGTACGAAAGAATCCGCCGCGACGCCGCCACGGATCCGACCGAGCTTGGGTTGACTCGGCAGCACCAACCCGGCATGTGGCGCGGCGCTGACCGTGGCGCGGCGGTCAGCGCCACCCGGCGCGCGACCGAACACCACCTCGACTTCGGCCAGTTGGCCAGGATTTCCGCGCAACACGCCGAGGTCGTCGAAGCCATCGCCGTCGACATCGCCAAGGAAACGCAGGTCTCGGGCGTTGTTCGGAACGATGCCGCTGAACGTGAGCAACAGCTCGGCAGCGAGCATTGGCTCGACGAAGGCCGGCAAGCCGCCGGCCCGTCCGCGCAGCACGGCAAGCCGCACCGGACTGCCATACCGGAGGAAGGCCAGATCGGCCAAACCGTCGCCATCGAAGTCGCCGCCGCCGGCGAAGCGATGCGGTATTGAACCCTCCACGCTCGGCGACTGGCGGAACCGGGTGCTGCCTGCTGGCGGATTCGACGGATCCAGCGCATTCAGACCTTCCAGCGCACTGCCCGGGATCAGCACCAAGGGCAGCCGATCGCCCGCCGTTGCGTAACGCTGACCCCGACCGATCAGCAAGTCGCTGCGACCGTCCCCGTCAACGTCACCTGCCGCGACCAGTTCCAGATCGTCGCCACCCGCTACGGCGACCTCGGCGGGCGGCTGACCGTCCAGCAACTGCGTGGCGGCCGGCTCGGGCGCCGCAGGCTGCCCCTCGCTGCTTCCCGAGAACATCAGGTCGCTGGAGTACAGCACATGGCTCCTGCCCCGCATCGTGATGGCGAGTTCGCCAAGGCCGTCGCCGTTGTAGTCGCCGATCGCCGCCAGGTGCTGCGGCGCGCGGCTCCCCTCCGGACCGTAAAGGAATTTCACGAAGTCCGTCGGTGGGGCCGACAAGTTGAGTTCAGCAGGCCAACTGGTGCGCCCGTACACCACCGCCACTCGGCCGACGACAGTTCCTCCGGAAAAATCGGAGCCGCCGATGGCGAGGTCGCCGATGCCATTGCCGTCCAGATCCGGCAAGGCCACGATCGTGAAACCTGGGCCGCCGTCCCCGACGATTCGGCTGGTCGGTGCCGCCAGACCCATCCCCGTCGCGCTGCCATTGCCGAAGATCAACACATTCGGACCCGATGGGTAGCGGATGCAGAGGTCGCCGAAGGCGTCCCCATTGAAGTCCCCGGCCACCGAGGTCACGCCCACGGGGTTGGCGAAAGGCTCGGATCGGACGAGTGGCGCGCCCGCGGGCAGGCTGAAGCTGGCTGGCCAATTGGCACGACCGAGAACCAGTCGGCTCTCGGCACCAAAGGTGGTTCCATTGTGAAACTGGAAACGCATCAGCAGGTCGGCGCGTCCATCGCTGTCGACATCGCCGGCGACCGAAACACTCAGAATGGGGAAGCCCGGATCCGCGAAAGCAAAACCGTTGCTGCCGTTCAGCGCCGCCAGCGTGGAAGGCAGCGGCATACCCGCCGGCTGACCGAAGATCACGCCGAAGCGCGGGATGGCGCCCGCGACCCGATTCTCGACGAGGAAATCCGCACGGCCATCACCGTTGACATCGCCCACCGGCAGAGGCGATGAAAGTTCGCTCGACAGCATGGCCCCGTCCGGCGGAACGGCGAGGCTGGCCAGCGTCGCGCTGGCCGGCAGTGGCGCGCTGCGTCCATGCAGCACGCCGGTGCGCAGACCCAGGCTGGGCAGGGCACCGAGTCCCCGCAACAGGCCCAGCGGCGCCGCCCGAATCGAGACTGTCGTGGACGGCAAGCTGATCAGCGGAAAGTCCAGCGAGCCGGTCGCCGGCAGGCTCACCTGGGGCGGTACCGGCCGCTGCAAGCCGGTCAACAGTTGCACGCGATCGTCGAGTCCGAACGCCAGGTCACGCAGACCATCGCCGTTGAAGTCGCCGAGGTCGATCAAGCGCCCTTGTTCCACCAACGCATGGTCGACAATGAAGCCATCGACGCCGTCGAGGCTGTCCAGTGCGATGGGGTCGTACTGACTGCGATCCTGACGCAGCCGTTCATCGTCCTGAATCAGTCCGGTTCCGCTGGCGGCTGCGACGCCCGGGTTGGGGCTGACGACGTCCAGATAGACAGTTTCGTCGCTCTCGACCAGCGCATCGTTCAGGACCGGCACGTCCACCGTTACGACCGGCTGCGCCGCCGTCAGGGTCGCAGCAGCGCTCACCGCCGTGTAGTCCAGCCCAGCGCTGGCACTGCCATCGCGGGTGCGATAGCTGATCGGCACCGGCACCGTGATTGGAGTGTCCAGGGTGATCGTATGGCGCAGCACAACGCCGTTCGCCTCGCGCACCGGGGTGGCCGAGGCGAGCAACTGTTGACCGCTCGCCACCACGCCAAACGGCGTCAGCTCCGAAACCTGGTCTCCATAACGGGCCTGGACCCTGAGCGCGCCGCCGTTGCGCAGGCCACCTGGCAAGGCGAGGATCTGGAGCGTGCCGGCAAAGCCCGCACCCTGCGGCGTCAGCAGGCCGGACCCGACGCGCAGCCAGCCCGCCTCGCGCTCGGCGTAGACCAGCACCTCGGGCGGCGGCAACCCAGGCTGTTCGGGCGTGTCCAACGTCAGTTCCAGCCGCACCCGCTCACCGCTGGCGTCGAACTGTGCCACACCCAGGATCGGAGTGTTCAGCAGACCATTCGGCCCCGGGTCGCCATCGCCGGGATCGTTCGGCGTCGCGCCCTCGGTCCCGAGGTCGATCGGCGCGCTGCTGTCCGGCAACTGTGTGGGGAACACCAGGGCTTGCGTCTGCGCGCCCAGAATCCGCACCGCCGCCGCAGGATGGTGCGCCAGACGTACCTGCTCGAAGCGCAACTGGCGCACGCTGGAGCCTGTCCCCCCAAGCTCCAGCCCATGCAGGCCGTTGGGCACCGGCAGGCCGATCAGGTCCTGTGAGGACGACAACAGCCCTGCGGCCTCCAGCAGCGTCTCGCTGCGGCTCAGCACGCGGATGCCGCTGCCGTCGTTGCCGCCGATCAGATTCCGGACCAGTTGCACGCCGGGCAGCGCATTGGGCGCAGGCAGGCTCAGGTCCACCCCCGGCCCGCCATTGGCCAGCGCGCCCAAACCCGCATCCAGACCGATGACGTTGCTGTCCAGGTGCAGCATGGGTAGGGACGTACCCTGCTGGGCGACCACCCGCACACCGGCCTGCCGATTCCCCGAGATCAGATTGCGCGCCGCCGCCGGCCGGCCACCGACGCTGCCCACCAGTACCGGCGTCGTCGTTCCGAGCACCGCGTCGCCGGTCTCGACCAGCAGGCCGACCCCGTTCGGCCGCGCTGAGGTACCCGGCACATCACTGCCGAGTGCGTTGCCGACGATGCGGGTCGGCCGTCGATGGCCCTCGGTGCGCACGCGGATGCCGGCCTCGGCGTAGCCGCCGATGACCAGCCCGCGCACCGTCATGCCATGCAGCACGATCAGGCCGCTGCTGCCGGAGCCCAGCGAGCGACCGTCCAGTTCGATGCGCTGCTCCGCATCCAGTCCCTGCGGCTCATCGCCCTGCAAAACGCTGAGCTGGTTCGGGCGGCTACCGGGCTGGGTATAGCCATCGATCGTGTGGATCGCCGGCCCAGGCACCGGCAGCGGCGTCAACGGGCGAATCGAGTGCGCGCCGGAGCCGACGATGTCGAAGGCAATGGAAACGCTCTGCAGCGTATTGCCGAGGACGATCGCCTCGCGCAGCGTGCACTCGCCGGGCGTGCAGTTGCCATCGCCGGGATCGGCCGCGGAGGTCACGGTCAGCACGCCATCGAAGGCGGCATCGAAGATGAGACCGGTGGCCAGCGCATCGCCCAGCGTCAGGCCCTGCGGCTCGGACAACTCAACGGTGAAGCTCTCGACCGCTTCCACCGTCGCATCGGGCCGAATGAAAACGGATACGAAGCGCTCGCGCTGACCCGGCGCGAAGTTCAACACGAAGTCGTTTGCATCGAAATCGAGGCCGGCGCTGGCAGTACCCGACAGCGTGCGGACACGCAGGCTGGTCGCCGCCGTCGCCGCGCGGTCGAGGTTCACGCGGAAGCGTGCAAGCACCTCTTCCCCTTCGCTCGCCGGCTCGGTCACGCTGACATCGTCGATCGTCGCCACCGGAGGTGGCGGCTGGTCGTCGTTGAGGATCGTGCCAATGCCCTGGGCGTCGGCGATAACCGCGCCGCTGGCGTTGCTCAGGTTGACCAGGAAGCCCTCGTCAGACTCCAACGTGGTATCGCCAGCGACGACGACGGCAATGGTCCGGGTCGTGATGTTGCCCGAGAAGCTCAGTGTGCCGCTGGTGGCGGTGTAGTCGCCGGGTGCCTCGGCGCTGCCGTCGGCGCTGGCGAAGTCCACGCTGACCGCGGCGCCCAACGGGTTGTCCAGGGTGACTGTGAACACGAATTCGGTGGCGCCGCTGTCGCCCTCGTTCTGCGACACATCGTCGATGCGCAGACTCGGCGACGCCTGCACGAACTGGTTCGCGAAGGCCGCCTTGCTGCTGGTGTAGTTCGCATCGCCGGGATAGAAGGCCTGGATCACCCGCTCGCCCAGCGTGGCAAAGGTCAGCGCGCAACCGGTCGCCGGCAACGCGATGGTGCAGGCCTCGCCGGTGTTGGCGGTGACCGCGATGCCGCCGCTGGGTGCAGGTCCGCCGGCTTCGGGATTCAGCGCGGTCGTGACCGTGACTGCCTGCCCGGGATTGGATGGATTCGGCAGGTGCGAGACGATCTCCAGAGCAGTGGCGAGTCCAGGCTCGTTGTTCAGGTTGAAAGTCTGCGTCAGCGCGCCGACGCGTGCGGTGACTGTATAGCTGCCGCCAGCGCGGATCGCGGTCGCAGTGGTGCTGGCGAGGCCATCGGCCTGGGTCGTTGCCGTCGCCGGGTTGAAACTCGCCCCCGGGCCGACGGCCGGACCCTCGAACTGAATCTGCACTCCGGCGATCGGCACAGAGCCGTCACCCGTGGCGCGCACTTGCAGGGGCTGGGCGAAGTCCTCACCGACCGGCGCCGACTGGTTGTCGCCGGCAACCAATTCGAGCATGGTCACGCCCGGCGTCAGCGTCAAAACCTGCGAGACGTTGCTAGGGTGACCGCCGGCAGCGGTCGCGAAAGCATTCAACGAGGCACTGTAGCTGGCGGCCACGGTCACGTTGCCCGTGTTACCCGTGGTGACGAGTTCGCACTCGCCCTCGCCGGTGCGCGCGGCCGCGACCGCTTCGATGAAGGCGATGCACTCGCTGCCGCGACCATCGAAGATCAACGCGCGCCCGTTGGGCTTGAACGCTGCACCCGGTGCCGCGACCACGCGGACTCGAGCGGTGTATGGCACGCCGGCAGGCACTGTGGCCGGCGTCAGCGAGACAAAGCTGAAACTCTCCAGCGGGTAGAAGGTGGTCTCGCTGGTTTCGCCGCTGCGGTTGGGGGCCACCACGCTGGTGCTGGCCATGCCGACCACCACATCGCCTGCACGCAGAGTGATCCCCGCGGGCAAGGTCAGCACGATCTGCTTGACCTGCTGCGCTTCGGCTTCGAGGTAAACATCGCTGCCGATCGGATCGAGATCGCCGCGGCCGTTGTCGCGGTAGAACTCGACGCTCAGCGGATAGGCGCTGTTGGCCGGCAGCGAATCGACGCGATAACTCAAGCTGAGTTGATCGCCGGCCAACGAGGACGCGCTGATCTCGGGGAAGTTCTGCGCGCGATGGGTGAAGGGCGGAAAAGTCTGCAACAAGTCGGCGTCGCCCGCATCGTTCGGCGTGCGCGGCGGGGTGTCGTTGGCGTTGCGCACGATGTCGAGCGCGAGCCCCTGCAGGCCGCGATAACGGTTGCCGCGACTCTCCCAGACGCCGACGTTTTCGCCGAGCGCTGGCGTCTGCACGAAGGGCGGGGTTGCCGGCGTGCGTCCGCGCGTCAGGCCGTTGGGACCGAAGAGATTGTCCACGATCAGCATCGAGGTCGCCCGCGCATCCCCGCGGATCGCACCTGTGGGCACCGGAAAAATGTCCTGGTAGGTGATGTTCGGCAGCGGCGTTTGCCCGTCCACCGCGATGCCTATGCGATTGCCCTGCACGATCGCGAGCCCCTGCTGCGCCCCGGAATCGTTGGCGATGGCGTGGCCGCGGTGGCCGCTGATCACGTTGCCATCGCCCGGATCCGGCCCGCCGATCTGGTGCGCTGCGGCCGGCTCCGTCGCGAAAGCAGGGAACGCGAAGTCCTGCACCTGGATGGCGGCCTGGAAACCACAACTGCGGGCCACCATGCCGCTACGGTCGGTGCCGATCAGATTGCCGCGCACGCGATGGCCGGTGCCGCGCAACTGGATGCAGAAGCTGGTGCCGCTGCCTGCGCCGCCACCGAACACATTCATCTGCGCCGGATCCGGCCCACCGATCTCGATGCCGCGGATCTCGCCGCGGAACATGTCCATCGTCAGGAACTGCTGCTGCCCGGTGACCACCGTCGGGGTCACGCCGTCGGCACGGAAGCCGAAGAAGTTGCCGTGAATCTGGTAGCGCGGATTGCCCTGCTGCGGAACCGCAGGGTCGAGCACGCTGTCGCCCCGCGCTGCGCTCATGCCCGGGCCGAGGAAGGCCAGGCCGCGCACCGTGAACGGCGCGGCGAAGCCGAAGCCGCCGTTGGCCAGTTCGATCTTGATCTGCGCATTGGTGCCCTGACCGACCGGTAGCGTGTTCGGGCTGGCACCAGGCTGGGTGTAGCCGTCGATGGTGATTCCGCGCGTGGCATTGTGGTCGCCGTAGCCGATGCCGTTGGTGTTGCTGATGGTGCACACGCCGGTCGCGGCCACGCAGCCGGGATCGGACATCGGGATGTCGAAGCGCACCTCGTCTTCGCCCGGATTGCTGAAGGCGCGCGCCATCGCGCCGCGCAACGAACAGTCTCCGGGTGCGCCGGTGCACTCCCGCAAAGCCGCACTGTCGATGTTCTGGGTGTTGTCCACCACCCAGGCCTCGGACACGGTCCAGCCGAGGTCGGCGCCGATCCTGAGCTCGTCGAACACGTGCTCGCGGTTTTCGCCGACCAGCAGTGTCAGCCCGTTGACGATGTCCGGGAAATTGCGCCCGGCGCCGACGCCGCGCATGTCCGGCGCCGGGGGCAAGGCCTGGTTCAACAACGGATCGATCCAGATGTTGACGGTGTCGTCGAGCGCGGGGTTGGCGTTGAAGTCGATGCGCACGACGAAGAAGGTGGTCTTGCCGGCGGCGTTGCCGATGTTGAGCACCGCCGCGCTCGCCGCAGTGTAGATGTAGAAGAAGTGTGCGTTCGGCAAGCCGCCCAGACCCCAGCCCATGCGCTGCGGGTCGAAAGTGCCGTAACCCGTACCCAGCGTTGGCGCGGCATAGTTGGTGCCGCCGGTGGCCGGTGCCTGCTGCACCAGGAAGCTCATCCACACGGAAGTCCCGGCAGTGCCGACGTTGGCCAGCGTGCCGCGCTGCGCCTGGCCGGTCTGGACTGTCGAACTGGACTTCCATGCGCCGCCGCTGACCGGCAGGCTCTGACCGAGCGCGTCGGTGTAGGTCAGGCCGGCGACGATCTCGCCGCTCGCCGCGCCGGTAACAATCGTGGTCGGCCCGCCGGTGGTCACCCGCCAGGGTTCGTTGAAGCCCGTTCCGCCGTTGGCACCGGCCAGGTTCGATCCCGGAACATAGTCGAAGGGCTCGTAAACCTGCGCGCCAGCCAACGCGGGAACCGCCAGCGCAAGGATGCACAGCAGGGCGTGGATGCGACGCCGCATTGCGGGACTCCGGATTCCGGGACACTCGCCGGTAATCGTGCGCCGCGACAGCAAGGCCACGCCACCCCAGAACTGGGGTATCCGGGGCCGGTTCCGGAGATGCGGCGGAAGTGCAGCGCGTTGTGCGCAAGCATTTGCAGTTCATGCCGCCCAAAGGGTCACGTGACGCGCATCCCCGGTCAGTTGGCCCCAATAGGCATCTTCTTGCGTCTGCATTTCAGAAGTTTGGCAGTAGGAGAATCCAATGCGCGTCTGGATAGGGTTCCTGTTTTGTGTGCTGGTCACGGCAGCAGAAGCCCGCTCGAAAATTGACTACAACGGTGCCATGCGCCGAGCGGAGGCCGCGGTGAAGTCCGGTCAGGTTGACCCTGATCGTGACCTGAAGCCGCTGCTCGAAGCGTTTGCGGCACTTGAGGACAGCAGTGCGTCCACCATCGTGTCTTTGAAGATCGAAAGCCTGGCGCGTGCCGACGGATCCAGTCCGCAATCGGTGAAAGCCTACTTTCGCGAGCATGCGCCAGCTTATTTGATGCGCGTTTTGAAAGGTCCATTGCCGGCGCGCGAACGCGGCCGCGTGTTGTCCATGTTGCAAACCATGCAGGCTGACGATGCCATTCTGGATGAGGCGATCGCCTTTGCCAGCGCAGATCCGGCCATGAAAAGCCGCATCGATTCAGTGCAATCCGATCGCCGCAGACTCAGGCCCAAGACCACATTGGTCGCTGTCGATGCGCAAAGCGAACGCGCGGCTTTGGCTTATCTGCAACCACGCCATATTGGCGTCAATGCCGACAGTCTGCGCAAGGCGGCCGGGCAGGGTGATCTCGACACCATCAATGCCCTGCTCGATGCCGGCCTTGATGCCAATGCGCAAGGCATTGCCGGGCTCAGTGCGGTCGGCC
>ERZ761602.998-NODE-998-length-55073-cov-4.936530_pt1 | contig 55073 bp, 49 predicted proteins | sample MGYA00512165_ERZ761602 | MGnify/ENA primary metagenome ERZ761602 (study PRJEB28899, sample SAMN02445085) | bioreactor sludge metagenome | biome: EBPR sludge; isolation source: Thorneside wastewater treatment plant | place: Australia: Brisbane, Thorneside Wastewater... | reverse complement strand
GGGCCCCATCGGGGCTTCATGCCCCGTGGGGGAGGGTCTGGCGACAGACCCTCAAAGAAGCTGACACGGCGCTGCCGACACGGCTGACACGGCACTACCGGCACACGGCCGACACGGGGCGCAGCTCCGGCGTTCACTCCAGCAGGAGCGAGGCGAGCGAGACCAGAAGCGCCGCGAGCGCGGCCGTCACCGGGATCGTCGCGAGCCAGCTCAGCGCGATCCCCCGCAAGACGCGGAGGTTCAGCGCGCCGAGGCTTCGCGCGAGGCCCACGCCGACCACGGCACCGACGAGCGTGTGCGTGGTGCTCACCGGCAGTCCGAGCACGCTCGCGCCGATGATCGTGGTGGCAGCCGCGAGCTCGGCCGCGAACCCGCGGCTCGGGGTCAGCGCGGTGATCTCGCGTCCGATCGTGGCCATCACGCGGAAGCCGTAGGTGCCGAGCCCGAGCACGATGCCGAACGCGCCGATGAGCAACACGTTGAAGGGCACCACGACCTCGTCGGTCACGCCGTCGCGCACCGCACCGAACACCGCGGCCATCGGACCGGCCGCGTTCGCGACGTCGTTCGAGCCGTGCGCGAACGCGACGTAGCAGGCGGTGAGCACCTGCAAGAAGAGGAAGAGCCGCTCCGCGCGTTCGGTCGGCGCGCCCTCGCCGAGGAGCGACGCGCGGCGCACGAGCAACACACGCGCGCCGAGCGCCGCCACGACGCCCGCGCCGGTCGCGAGCAGGAGCGCGTCCTGCGTGTGCATCAGGGGCGGGGCCGGCTCGCCTCGGTACGCGGTGGCGAACGAGAGCGCGAACACCACCACGAACACGAGGAAGGGGCCGATCCGACGGAGCGCCGCGACCGGATCGGCCACGCCGAGCACGAAGCGCTTGAGGAAGGTGATGATCTGGAACGCGAGCAGGCCACCGAGCAGCGGCGAGACGATCCAACTCACCGCGACGCGTCCGAGCACCGGCCATTGCACACCGTCACTGCCGGCGAGCCAGAGCCCGAACCCCATCACGGCGCCGACGATCGTCTGCGTCGTCGACACCGGCCACCCGAACGAGGTCGCGAAGTGAAGCCAGATCGACGAGGCGATCAGGCAGCAGGTCATGCCGACGGCGAGCAGCATGGCGTCGTTCGCCACCGCGCTCGGGGCGACGAGCCCCTCGCTCAGGGTGCGGGTGACGTTGCCGCCCGCGAGGAGCGCGCCCGCGAGCTCGAAGACCGCGGCGAGCACCAGCGCCTGACGAAGCGTGAGCGCGCCGCTGCCGACGCTCGTGCCCATCGCGTTCGCGACGTCGTTCGCGCCGATGTTCCAGGCGGTGTAGAGGCCCGCGAGCGCGCACGCGGCCAGGATGAGCGTGACGATGTCCACGGCTACGACTTCGGGCTCACGACTCCGGCTTCGGGCTCACGCTGACGCAACGACACGACGACTTCGAGAACGACGCAGCCGACGGCTCAGCGCGCCATGAAGAGTCGGAACTGATCGCCCACGTTCTCCGCGTGGTTGGCCATGTCGCCGATCTTGTTCAGGACCTTCGTCCACATGAAGACCGCCACCGGCGGCATGGTGTCCTCGGCGCGGAAGAGCGCCTTCGCGCACTGATCCTGGAGCTTGTCCGCTTCGTGCTCGCGTCGGCCGAGCTCCTCGACCATGCGCAGCGCCTCCTCCGCGGTGGGGCCCGTGAAGCCGGTCTTCACGAGACGATCGAGCATGCCGACCAGCTCGTCCGCCGCTTCGACGGTGTGCATCACGCGCGCGACGAACTCTTCGAGCACGGGGGCCATCCCGGGGGGCACCGTGAGCGGCCGGATGGTGAGCAACACGCCCACGTCCTCCGCGCAGTCCGCGATCGCGTCGATCTCGCTGATGAGCCGCAGCACGTCACGGCGATCGACGGGCAGGAAGAGCCGCACCGGCATCTCCGCGCGGGCGAGGTTCTTCACGGTGTCGGCCGCGCCTTCGAGGATGCTCGTCTCCTTGGCGAGTCGCTCGACGCCCGCTTGGTCGCCGCGGAGCAGGAATCCGACGAGGTCCGGCACGTTCGCCGCGCATGCCCGCACCTTCGCCATCATCTCGATCACGCGAGGCAGAGGGCTCTTCACCAACAGGTTCGCGAGCGGGATGCGCATACCGTGCGGCCAGAGATACCGCGCGCGCGGTTGCGGTACCAGCCGCGGTGCTCACGTCGCGACGGAACGCGCGTCACGAGCCCGCGACGCACGTGACGGAACGACGAAACCCTCGGTGCGCGAGATGCACGTGACGGAAACGACGAAGCCCTCGGCGTGCGAGGGCTCGTCGGAGCGGGGCCGGCGCGCGGCGGTCAGACGCGGAAGATGCCCGCGCCCCAGGTGTACCCGGCGCCGAACACCGCCGAGAGCACGAGGTCGCCCTTCTTCACCTTGCCCGCTTGGCGCCAATGATCGATGGTCAGCGGCACCGTCGCGGCCGTGGTGTTTCCGTAGAACATGATCGTGTTGAGCGCCTTCTCGGGCGGGATCTCCGCGTATTGAACGACGGCCTCGTTGATGCGGAGGTTCGCCTGATGCGGCACGAACCAGTCGATGTCCGCCCAGGTCAGACCCGTCTCCTTCAGCGCCTTCTTCGTGGCCATGACCATGTTCCGCACGGCGTGCAGGAAGACGCGCTTCCCGTTCATCTGCGGGTACATGATGCTGTTCTCGTCGCGGTTCTTCCAATCGTATTGGACGAACGGAGCCTTGCTGATCTCGAAGACCTTCAAATAGAGATCCATCGCGCCCGAGCCGTCGGCCTGCACGCTCGTGTAGAGCACGCCCGCGCGCGGATCGTCGGTCTCCTCCGGCCCCACGACGACCGCGCCCGCGCCGTCGCCGAAGAGCACCATCACGTCGCGACCGCGCGTCGAGTAGTCGAGCGAGTGGCTGTGCACCTCCGCGCCGACGATGAGCACACGCTTGTACATGCCGGTGCGCACGAACGCGTCCGCCATCTGCAAGCCGTAGAGGAAGCCGCTGCACTGCTGGCGGATGTCGTAGCAAGCGCAGCCGGTCTCGCCGTCGATGCCGAGCTTGCTCTGGAGGAACACCGCGGTGCCGGGGAAGTGAATGTCCGGCGAGAGCGTCGCGAAGATGATGCAGTCGATGTCCTTCGCGGTGATGCCCGCGTCGGCGATCGCACGTTCGGCCGCGATCTTGCCGAGGTCGCTCGAGCCCCACTTGCCGTCGTTCGGCACGTAGCGGCGCTCTTCGATCCCGGAGCGCGCGCGAATCCACTCGTCGCTCGTCTCGGTCTGCTGCTCCGCTTGGCGCACGTGCTGGTCGTCGAGGAAGGGGATCTCCTCGTTCTTGACGATGCGTTCGGGCACGTACGAGCCCAGGCCCAGGATGGTGGAACGAATCACGGTCCCTCGCTCTACAACGGATCGGCGAACCGGCAAAGCGACCACGCGGCGTGCGCGCGCGTCCGCTCACGCGCGTGTGCGCTCCGGACGCACCTCGTGCCCCGTCGTGCAGTCGCGTGCACCGTCGGGCGCGGGGGCGTCGACGCGCCCTTTTGCCGGACGCCCTCGTCTTGCTAGAACGACCGCCCCGCGGCGCAGCGCTCGCGGCAGGCTCACCCTTTCTGGCGGCGCGACCGCCACCGACCGCAGGACCTTCACGATGACCAAGCTCGCCGACTTCCTCAGCACCAAGAAGATCGATCACCGCCGCCTCCTCGCCGCCTCCCACCAGATCGAGGCGCTCTCGCCCTCCGACCGCGCGATCCGCTTCGCGAAGATCCGCACCAAGAAGAACGAGGCCTCCGACGCGCAGAAGGAGCTCGCGAAGAGCAAGGGAACGAGCGGCAAGCCGGTCACCACGCCGCTGCTCAACCGCGCGCTCGAGGGAAAGGCGATCCCGAGCGCCGGCAAGACGCGCATCCTCCGCGCGGTCAACCGCGTGCTCGAGCAGAAGAAGCAGAGCGCGGCGCAGCTCAAGGACCTCTTCTGATTCGAACGTCGGATCGCTCGTGAGCCGCGGGCGATCCGGCGCTCTCTCGCATCGGACCACGATGGCGCGCAAGCCCCTCGACGCGATCGCGATCGCCGACTTCCTCGCTGCGTTTCCGAGATGGACCCGCGACGGGGGAGCGCTCGTGCGGGAGCATCGCGCGTCGTCGGCGCGCGCCGCGCTCCGCACGATCCGACGCATCGGTGACCTCGCGGAGGGCGCCGACCATCACCCCGAGCTCCTCTGGGTGTACGACCGCCTCACGATCCGCCTCACCACGCACGACGTGGGCAACGCGATCACCTCGCGCGACACCCACCTCGCGCGCTGCATCGAGGACGTGTTGATCGACGCAGCCGCGGAGGGCGACGCGTGACGGTCGCCCAAGAGCGCGTCGCGGTCGTCGTCAACGGCAACGCCAAACGCGTCACCGACGATCTCGTCGAGATCCTCGACCAAATCGTCCGATCCGGCGATCTCTTCGTCTCGCGCAGCCTCGAAGAAGGCCAAGACATCGCGCGGCGCATCGTCGAGCGCGGCTATCCGACCGTGCTCACCGGCGGCGGCGACGGGACCTTCACGCAGATGGTCACGTGGATCGTCCGCGCGGCGAACGAGCGCGGCGTCGAGCCTCCGCGCTTCGGCTTCCTCAAGCTCGGCACCGGCAACGCGCTCGCGTGGGCGCTCGGGGCGCAGGCGGGAGCGGTCGCGGATCTCGGACGCCTCAAGAGCGAAGGGGGTAGCCGCGCGCTCCGCCTGCTCGAGGTGGAGGACGTGATGACGCCCTTCGCCGGCTTCGGCGCGGACGCGCTCGCGCTCAAACACTTCAACGACGTGAAGAACGCGTTCTCGAAGGTGCCCGTGCTCCGACGCTACGGCACCGGCGGGCTCGCGTACGCGGTGAGCATCGTCGGGCTCTCGATGCCGAAGGTGCTCGTTCAGCCGCACCAGCACGTACGCATCACGAACCTCGGGGAGCCCGCGGTCCGGCTCGGCGTCGACGGACAACCGGTGGGCGCGCCCGTCGAGGCGGGCGAGGTGCTCTACGACGGCCCCTTCCGCGGCGTGCTCCTCTCGACGATCCCGTACTGGGGCTTCGGCGCGCGCATCTTCCCGTTCGCCGAGGATCGCGAGGACCGCTTCGAGCTGCGCATCGTCGACATCGGCAGCGTCGACGTCGCCTGGAACATCCGCGAGATCTGGAAGGGCACCTACCGCGACGCGCGGCTGCACGACTTCCTCGCCGAAGAGGTGCTCATCCAGTTCGACGAGCCGCAGCCCTTCGAGATCGGCGGCGACGCGTACGGGGAGCGCAAGGAGCTCCGCGCGCGCATCGCGAAGAAGCCGATCCGCGTGGTCGACTACTACGCGCCGCCGCCGGTGGCGTGATTCGCCGCGTCCGGTGGGGCCGGACACCTCGCCGCATGCAGGCTCGCGTGGCCACGACACCGTTGACCCGCCGGCGCGCGGCCCCTTACCCTCGGCCCCGCGTAAACCGTCGAGGCGACAGAGGTTTCATGCGAAGTGACGTGCTCTCCAAGTGGCTGCTCATCGGGATCCTGGCGGCCTCTGCGACCGCGCTCGCGGGGCCCCTCCGCGGCACCGTCCGGCTCCCGGCTCCGACCGCCGCCGAACCTCCGGAAACCCCGCCGTATTACTGGAACGTCTGGAACGGCTTCGTCGATCCGGCGGACGAACGCGCCGATGCGCGGCGCGAGCTGGCGGTCGTCCTCACGGGCGGTGAGCTCCCCGAGCCGGTCGGGTGCGACTTCGCGATCTCCGGGGGCGACTTCCTCCCCAAGACGATGGCGGTGCGACCCGGACAGAGCCTGCGTGTCCGCAACGGCGACGGCTGCGTCCACGAGCTCCAATCGTCGGATCTCTCGGAGCTCGTTCCGCTCGGCACCACGCCGGGCAACACCCGCTCGGTCACCATCCCGGCCGGGGGGCCCTACACGATCACGGACCGCCTCTACGGCCACGTGAGCGGCGTCGTGCACGCGGTCGACGGGCTCGCGGCGTGTGGCCGCGTCGCGCGCGACGGCTCGTTCGTGTTCGAGGGCGTTCCCGTCGGCACCTACACGCTGAAGGTGCTCCGCGGCGCCACCGAGATCCACTCCGCTTCCGTCACCATCACCGACGCAGAGACCACGCTCGAGCCCATCGCGGCTGGCAACTGAGGTTCATCGATGCTCTCGCGCTTTTGGTACTTCCTCGTCGCCGCCCTCGCCGGGGCGGGCATCGCCGCCGCCTTCATGGCGCAGGACCAGATCAACCGCACTGCGGCCGCCGCGGTCGAAGAAGGTCTGCGCCGCGACCGCGCCGAGATCGAGCTCTGGCTCCGCTACGACGCGCGCCTCCGCATCGACGACATCGCGCCGATGGCCGCGCACTCCGACGTGCGCAACGCGCTCAAACAGGCGACGGCGCGCCGCGATCGGAGCACGCTCGACGACGCCATCCGCACCCCGCTCGGCACGCGCCTGGCGGAGCTGAACCAGCAGCTCCGCGAGGGCGCCGCGCAGCTCCTCTTCGCGGTCGACGGCGAAGGCGAGATCGTCGCGCAGCTCGGCGGCGAAGCGCCTCCCGCGGGGGCTGGGCTCGCGGCGTTCCCGCTCGTGCAGCGCGCGCTCCGTGGCTACGTGGGCGACGACGTCTGGGTCTACAACGGCAAGGTCTACCGCATGGCGGCTCGCCCGGTGATCGACGGCGGTCAGTACGTCGGCGCGGTGGTGCACGGCTCCGAGGTGAGCGCCGCCCTCGCGCAGCGGCTCGCGACGCGCATCCCGGGTGCGACGCTTGCGTTCTTCCTCCGCGACTCGCTCGTGGCCACCCACGTCCCCGCCGCCGAAGGCGCGGTGCAGCAGAACGTGCTGCAAGAGGGCCTCGCGGCGGCGCTCGGCGACGCGACGGTCACCACGGCGATGGCGTCGGGTCCGGCGGAGGCGCGCGATTTGCCGAGCGGTCGCTTCACCCTGGCGTTCGTGCGTGGCTCGGCGGCGCACGCGCAGGTGGGTTACGCGATCGCGCGCGGCCACGTCCCCATGGCGTCGCCGACGGATCTCTTTCGCTCGCAAGAGTCGCTCGACTCGGTGCCCTGGCCGATCGTGATCGGCGCGCCGGTGCTGCTCGGGCTGCTCGGGCTGCTCTTCGTGTTTCTCGAGCTCGCGCGCCCGCTCAAGGCGTTCCGCACCGCGGCGCAGGCGATCGGCTCCGGCCACTCGCAGCGCGTCGACGAGGCCGCGATGCGCGGCGCGTTCCGTCAGATCGCGGCCGACGTGAACTCCGCGCTCGAACGGGCGCAAGCCGCGGGGGGCGTGAAGAAGCCCGCGAAGGATCTCGACGAGATCCTCGGCCCGAAGGACTCGGGCGGAGCCCCGAAGGGCGGTGGGTACTTCGGCTTCTCGCAGGACGAGCCAGGAGCCGACGCCATCCCGGAGCCTCCGCGCGCTGCGCCGAAGGCTCCCGCCGCACCTCCGGCCGCACCTCCCGCCGCGCCGCCTGCGGCACCGACGGCTCCGAAGGCTGCTCCGCCTCCGCCCGCACCCCCTGCGGCTCCGAAGGCGGCCCCGCCGCCGCCCGCGCCCGCGCGCCCCGAGCCGATGCCGGAGCCCGAGCCGCGTAGCCTCTCGACCGGCCTCGACGACGACGAAGAGGATGGCGCGACCATGGTCGCCCACGTGCCGAAAGAGCTGCTCGCCGCAGCGGCGGAGGCCAACGAGGACGAGGCGCACTTCAAGGAGGTCTTCGAGCAGTTCCTCGCTTTGAAGACCGAGTGCGGCGAGCCGACGGCGGGTCTGACCCTCGACAAGTTCAAGCAGACCTTGCGGAAGAATCGCGAAGCGATTGTGAGCAAGCACGGCGCGAAGACCGTCCGGTTCACCGTCTACAAGAAGGACGGGAAGGCGGCATTGAAGGCGACGCCCGTCAAGGATTGATCGGGCTCGCGCGGCGGCGACGCGACGCGCCTGCGTGCCGTCGCGTCGATTCGCGGAAGCTCACGCCACGACCCGAGCGATGCCGTCGTCGGTCAGCGTCCTCGCGCGGCCGGCGATCGCGTTCGCCGAGCGACGGTGCGTGACGCGCGCCGATGCTCGGCTCGACGAAGGCGAGGCTGTCGCGCCAAAGGAGAAGGGCCGGCGCGTCAGCACCGGCCCTTCGTGATCGTCCTTACCGTATGGGCCGTGGGTTTGTATGAGCCGAACCCCTACTGTGCTCAGTAGGTGGGAATCTTTTGGAGATGCGCTTCAGGCGCCCCGGTGAGAAAAGCCGGGTCTGCACACCACGCACCGTTCGATCCCCGATTCGACTTAGTCAGGGATTCGTGTCTCGACCTCACGGGCCCCACAGAGGGACTCCGGAACGTTAGCGACACCACTCGAGGGGAGCAAGGGGGCGCGAAACCATCGAGCGAAAGCTGGCGGACTCCCACGCACCTCGACCCACAGCCCGCTCGTCGACTGCGTCGGCGGGGTCAGTCGCCGACTTGACCGAGTCGGTCAGCCGCCGACTTCTCGGTCGCCAACCGCCTGCCGTGGGCGCTCAGGTGCCGCGCTTCGACCACGGCACGTCGGGGACGCCGGCGCGGTGGTTCGCGAGGCGCGCGAGCACGAAGAGCAGGTCGCTCAGGCGGTTCAGGTAGCGCACCACGATCGGACGCGGGGCGTCCTCGCCTTCGAGCGCGACCACGCGCCGCTCCGCGCGTCGACACACGGTGCGCGCGAGGTGGAAGTGCGCGGCCGCGAGGGTCCCGCCCGGCAGCACGAAGTTCTGCAGTGGCGCGAGCTCTTCTTCGGCCGCGTCGATCGCCTGCTCGAGGCGCGTCACGCAGTCCTCGTCGATCTCGGGCACGAAGCCCTTCTGCGCGCGACCGGGTGTACACGCGAGCTCGGCGCCGACGTCGAAGAGCTCGCTCTGGATGCGCGCGAGCGTGGCGTCGACGCGTTCGTCGATCGGTGTGGTGCGCGCGAGCCCGAGCACGCTGTTGAGCTCGTCGACCTCGCCGTACGCCCACACGCGCGGGCTCGCCTTCGAGACGCGCCCGCCACCGAAGAGGCCCGTCTCTCCCTCGTCACCCGTCTTCGTGTAGATCTTCATCGCGTCTTCCCGTCGTGCGTCGGCCGTCTCGCTGGTGCGGGCTCGTCGCGTTCGTCGTTCAGCCGAGCCGCGCACCCACCGGGATCCCACGACCCGACAAGAACGCGCTCGCCGTGAGCCGCTTGCGCCCCGCTTCTTGGAGCTCGTCGATCGCGATCACGCCCTCGCCGCACGCGATCCGAATGCCGTGCGCGTCCGCGCCGAGCACCTCGCCCGGCGCGCCGTGGCGACCCGCGTCCTCCACCACGTGCGTGCGCAGGATCTTCAGCGGCGCGTCGTTCCAGGTGGTCTGCGTGCCTGGCCACGGGCGCAACCCACGCACCTGGTCGTGCACCGCGCGCGCGGGCTTCGTCCAGTCGAGGTTACCGTCGTCCTTCGCGAGCAGCTTCGCGAAGGTCACGCCTTCGTCCGGCTGCGGGCGGGGCGTCAGCTCTCCACGCACGAAGCGCGGCAGCTCCTCGCGCACGAGCGCCGCGCCGAGGCTCGCGAGCCGCGCGCCGAGCTCGGCCGAGTCCTCGTCGGGATCGATCGGCGTGCGCCGCTCGGCGAGCACCGCGCCGGTGTCGAGACCTTCGTCCATCTGCATGAGATCGACGCCCGTTTCGCGATCGCCGTACACGATCGCGTGTTGGATCGGCGAAGCCCCACGCCAGCGCGGGAGGATCGAGCCGTGCACGTTCACGCAGCCGAGGCGCGGCGCAGAGAGCACTGCGGCTGGGAGGATGCGCCCGTAGGCGACGACCACGCCGACGTCGAGCTCGAGCGCGCGCAGGCGCTCCGCGAGGTCGCCCTTGCGGACCTTCGTCGGTTGCCAGACCTCGAGCCCGAGCTCGAGTGCGCGCACCTTCACCGCGGGCGGCGTGAGCGTGAGCCCGCGACCGGCCGGCTTGTCGGGTTGGCAGATCACCACGCGCACGTCCGCCACCTCGCGGAGCGCGTCGAGGCAGGGAACGGCGAAGGCGGGGCTTCCGAAGAACGCGGCGCGAAACATGGGCAGCTCGTGGTCGGCGGCTCGTGGTCGGACGCGTGGATGCGCTCTGCTCAGTCCGCGCTCGCGCGGCGGCCCTTTTTCTCTTCGGCTTCGCGCTGCTCGGCCGACTTGGTGGCGCGCGCGTCGTTCGTCGCGCGCTTGAGCATCGCGCGGTGGAGCAAGCGCCGACGCAGCACGCCGAGCTTGTCGATCATCAGCTTGCCTTCGAGGTGATCGTTCTCGTGCTGGATCGCGATCGCGAGCAGCCCGTCCGTCTCGAGCTCGAAGGTCTGGCCGTGCCGATCCTGCGCGCGAACGCGCACGCGCTCGGCCCGCTCGACCTCTTCGCGCGCGCCCGGGAACGAGAGGCAGCCCTCGTCGAAGAGCACGGTCTCTTGGCGATCGAGGATCTCGGGGTTCGCGAACACCCGCAGGTCGCTCGGCTCGTCCTCGCCGGTCGCGGTGTCCACGATGAACACGCGCAGCGCCACGCCGATCTGCGGGGCGGCCAGTCCGACGCCCGGCGCCGCGTACATGGTCTCCGCCATGTCGTCGATGAGCTTCTGGAACTCGGGCCCGAAGTCGGTCACGGGCTTGCCCGGGATGCGAAGGCGCTTGTCGGGGTAGTGGAGGATCGGACGAACGGCCATGGAACGAAAGGTCTACTGTCCACGATGGGCCGTCGCAAGGGCGCGCCGGGGGCGGACCCCCGAGTCGAGGCTCCGTCGCATCGCACGTCGAGCCCGCTCGCCGCGGCTCTCGGTGGGACTGTGGGAGCGCCCCTCGCGCGTGTGTCCGATGGTCTGACGAAGCGGGGTTCTTTGCCGGGTCGGCGGGGTCAGCGACGATCTCGGCTCGCAGCGCGAGCGTTTGGTGCGGATTGCGTGCGCGAGGCGTGCGTGAGCTGCCCCCGAGACGCGCGAACGCTGTATCCTTCGCGCCGTGAGTGGGCGCGTCGAGGTCGTGGTTCCGGGTCCCGAAGGGACGTGGATCGCGCGTGCGCTCCGTGAGGCGGAGATCGAGGTCTGCGAGTCGCCAGGAGGCCTCGCGGACGAGACGACGGTGGACGATGCGACGCTCGTGGTCCTCGCGACCACGGTCGATGGCTTCGAAGGGCTCGCGGCGTCGCTCGCACGACGCACGCAGGTCGTGGCGGTGGGCTGGGATCCGATCCCGGCCGAGCTCGCGCCGCGCTTGTCGCTCGCGGGGTTCTTCGTGCGTCCGGTGGCGCTCGGGCAGCTCACCCGGCTCGTGCGTCGCCTGCTCGAAGAGGGCTGGCATTCGCGCGGCGGATCGGAGCCGCCGCGAGCCGCGCCCGATCCGAGATCCGCCGCGACCGAGGAGCCGGTGGTTCGCCCCGAGCCGTCACGCTCGTCGCGCCCGCCGCCCCCCTCGGGCGACGTCGAGCTGCCGGAGCGCGAGCCCACGCTCCAGCTCCCCGCCGACGATCTCGACGGCGACGTTCCACCGCCGCGAGAGCCGACCATGGCGCTCGGCGAGCCCGAGGTCGCGCTCGGGATCGCGCCCTCGCACGGCTCGTCGCGCGGCTCGTCGCGTCCCCCTCCGCCCCGCGAGCCGACCAGCTCCGGCACCACCGCGGCCGGCCGCGCCACCGCGTGTTTCTCGCCGCGCCTCGACGATCTCTTGCGCCGCGCAGATCGCCGGCTGTTTCCGGAGTCCGCGCCGCTCGACCTTCGTTTCCCGGGCGGCGACGAGCCCGCGCACGAGCTGGTGCCGGACGAGCTGTTGGCGGAGGTCGCCACGCCCCTGGATCCGGCCGAGCCCGATCCGCTCGAAGCCTTCACGTTCGTCGGCGCGCCCGATGCCGCTTCGGTCGAGGCGTCGATGCTCGAGAGCGCCGTCGGCTCCTCGGTGTCGCGCTCCGGGGTCGCGAGCGAGCCGCCGCCACGCACGTTCGGTACGGGGCGCACGCCCGGCACGGTGCGCGAGCGCTCGATGCCTCCGCCGCCGAAGCCGGCCGCGACCTCACCGACCTTCCCGAGCGACCTCACGCGCGAAGGCACGCTCGCGCCGGGCGGCGCGCTGCGCCTGCTCTGGCAGCTCCAAGATCGCGCGCGCCCGCTCTGGCTCCACCTCGACGTCGCGGGTGGCCCCGAGGTTCGACTCGGGCTGCGCGACGGAAAGCTCGTGGCGTTCGAGGGCCCCGCGCACCGCATCGTCGCGGCGGAGCTGCGCGAGATGGGTCGTTGGCGCACCGCGGTGGAGGACGAAGCGGCGGCCGAGACGTTGCTCCGCGAGGCGGTGGAGCGCGGCACCATCGATCGTTTCGAGCTCGCCACGCGGCTTCGTCGCGCGCGCGAGACGCTCTTGCACCAAGCGGCCACCGCGCACGAGGCGCAGTTCGCGCTGCGCCCGCCGGTCGGCGAGCTGCCGACGCGCCCGCTCTTGCCGAACCTCGTGGTCGCGATCGCGAGCGAAGGCGCGCGGCGTCGGCTCGGAACCGACGTGGTGCTGCGTTGGCTCGGTCACGACGCCGTCGATCGGCTCGTGCTCTTGCCTTCGTTCGCGACGCGCGCGGAGCAGCTCGGTCTCGAGCCCGAGCTCGTCGAGGCCTTCGAGGCGGCAGCGGATCATCCGGTCATGACCTTGCTGCACGGGCTCGCCGCCTCGGTCGGCGCGGCGGGCGCGCTCTTCGCGCTCGCCTCGTGCGACGCGCTGCGGCTCGAGACCGCGTCCGACGTGGACGACGTGCCTCCGGAAGCGGTGCGCGCGCTTCTGCGGCGAGCCCGCGCGCGCGCGGAGGTCGGCAGCTACTTCGCGATCCTCGAGCTCGCGCCCGACGCGAGCGAGCGCGACATCGTCGAGTCTCATCGTCGCCTGCGTCGCGAGCTCGTCCGCCTCGATCTCGACGCCCTCGGCCTCGAAGAGCTCGAAGGCGATCGCCAAGACGCGCTCGCAGCGCTCGACGAAGCGCTCGCGCACCTCGGCAACGCACGCCTGCGCGCGGTGTACGCCGCGGCGCTGGCGCGCGGCGCGTCCTGAGATCAGAGCATCGACAGATCAGAGCATCGACACGGGGTCCACGTCCACCGACGCGCGCGCGTTGCCGAGGCCTTCGTCGATCGCGTTCGCGATGCGCGCCGCCACTTGCCGCAGTGGACCGCGCTCGCCCCGCACCAAGAAGCGCTGACGGAAGCGCGCGCGCAGCCTCGCGATTGGCGCGGGCGCGGGGCCCTGCACCTTCAGCTCGCCGCGCGCGGTTGCGGGATGCGACTTCGCGAAGCGCGCGAGCTCTTCCGCGACGCGTTTGGCCACCACTTCGTCCGGCGCGTCCACGCGCACCGCGATCATGCGGCCGAAGGGCGGGTACTCCAGGTCGCGCCGCTCCGCGAGCTCCGCGCGGAAGAACGCTTCGTAGTCGTGCCGTGCCGCCGCCACGATCGCGGGGTGCTCGGGCTGGAAGGTCTGGAAGATCACGCGGCCCTCGCGCTCGCCGCGTCCCGCGCGGCCCGCGACCTGCGCGAGGAGCTGGAAGGTGCGCTCGCCCGCGCGGAAGTCCGGGAACGCGAGGCTCTGATCCGCGAGCATCACGCCCACCAGCGTCACGCCCGGCAGATCGTGGCCCTTCGTCACCATCTGCGTGCCGACGAGCACGTCGACCTCGCGCCGCCGCAGTCGATCGAGCACCGCCTCCACGTTCTTTCCCGTCGCGGTGTCGCGATCGAGCCGAGCCACGCGTGCCTCGGGGAAGCGCTCGATCAGCGCGTGCTCGAGCTGCTCGGTGCCGAGGCCGAGCGGCTCGAGCGCATCGGCACCGCACGTCTTGCACACCGTCGGCACCGCGGCGCGGTAGTCGCAGTAATGGCAGCGCAGCTCGCCCGCGCTGCGATGCTCGGTGAGCGTGACGCTGCAGAGCGGACACTCGACGCCCGCGCCGCACGCAAAGCAGCGGAGCGCGGGCACGAAGCCGCGGCGGTTCAAGAAGAGGATCGCCTGATCACCGTTCGTCAGACACTCGCCGAGCGCGCGCAGCAGCGGCGCGGTGAGGAAGAGCGACGCGCCCCCACGCGGACCCGTCGCATCGGACGCGGGGCGCCAACGCTTGAGGTCGATCGTCTCCACGTCGGGCAGCCGCTGCGTGGTCGCGCGCTCCGGCAGCGAGAGCAGGGTGAGGTTGCCTTCGGTCGCGCGGTGGAAGCTCTCCACGCTCGGGGTCGCGCTGCCGAGGATGCAGATCGCGTTCTGTCGGTGCGCGCGGAGCAGCGCGAGGTCGCGCGCGTGGTAACGGAAACCTTCTTCTTGTTTGAACGAGCCGTCGTGCTCTTCGTCGACCACGATCACGCCGAGGTCCTCGATGGGCGCGAAGAGCGCGGAGCGCGCGCCCACTGCGAGTCGCAGCTCGCCGCGCCGCAGACGTCGCCAGAAGTCGTCGCGCTCCCGCTCGCCGAGCGCGCTGTGGAGGACCGCGATTCCGTCACCGAAGCGCGCCCGAAAACGCTGCGCGAGCTGAGGCGTCAGCGCGATCTCGGGCACCAGCAAGAGCGCGCCGCGCCCGAGCTTCTGTGCCTCTTCGATCACGTGGAGGTAGACCTCGGTCTTGCCCGAGCCGGTCACGCCGTGGAGCAAGAAGCCGCCGCCGCTCCGCGCGTGCAGCGCTTCGGCCATGCGCGCGACCGCGAGCGTCTGCGCGGGATGCAGCGGCGGCGGCACGTCGCGGTCCACCGGCTTGCCGAGGAAGGGATCGCGCTGGACCTCGCGTTCTTCCAGCGAGAGCAGCGCCTTCGCCTGAAGCGCCTTGAGCGTGCTGCGCGCCGACGGACCGTGCAGCTCGCGCAACTCGGTGAGCGCGACCTCGCCGCGCTCTTGCACGAGCGCGAGCAGCGCACGTTGCCGCGCGCCGAGCCGCACGGTGACCTCGCGCACCGCGCCGAACGCGAAGAGCTCGCGCACCGTCCCGATCGCGCGACCGCGAATCCGCTCCTCGCCTTCGAGGAAGCCGTCGTCGCGGAGCTTGCGGAGCGCGCCCGTCGGCAGCGCGGGCGCGGCGGCGCGGAGCACTTCGCCGATCGGATGCAGGTAGTAGCGCGCGGCCTCGTCGAGAAAGGCCAGGAGGTCCGCGGGAAACACGGGCTCTTCTTCGAGCAGCCCCGCCACCGAGAGCACACGCTGTACGCCTTCGGGCGCGGTATCGCGCGTCGCGATCACGAAGCCCGCCACTTTGCGCCGATGAAACGGCACCGCGACGCGATGCCCCGGCTGGAGCGTCATGCCCTCGGGCACGCGGTACGTGAAGGTGCGCCGGAGCGGCACCGGGATGGCGACGTCGACGAAGCTCACCTGAGACTCACAGCCGAGCTTGGACCGCGCGTGCGACGTCGGCGAGCGCGGGATCACGCGCCGCGATCGCGAGCCAGCCGCGCGCGTCTTGGTGCGCGCCGAGGGCGATCAGCGCGCGCGCGTAGAGGAGGGCGGCGTGGGGGTGGCGTGCGTCGTGTTGGAGCGCGAGGCCCGCTGCGTGCTGCGCCGTCGCGGGGTCGCCGTTCGCGAGCGCGACGCGGGCGAGATCGCGCGCGGCGGCGGTGGCGTCCGGGCGCGCGTGCACGCAGCCGAGCAAGATGCGCTGCGCGAGATCGAGGCGGCCTCGACGCTCCGCGCGACGCGCGAGCCAACGTGCGGCTTCGAGCGCGTCGTCGGGGAGCGAGGTCGTCGCGGAGCCCGTCGACCCAAAGCTCGTCGACGTGGTCACGGCGTCACGCTCCCGCGACGTCGGCCCGCGACCTCGTCGCGCAAGACGAGCAGGTGTCGCACGGTGCGCATCGCCTCGCGCACCTCCGCAGGCGCGCTCGGATCCGCGGCGAGTCGATCGGCGGCCTGCACCAACGCGAGGATCGCGCGCGCGCTCGGGACGCTCACCGGATCGACGGAGGGCTCGGCGAGCGAAGGCGCGAGCGCGAGGAGCGCGAGCTCCGACGGGCTCGAGTCGGCCAGCGTGCTCTCCGTCGCGCGGAGCTCGCCGACCTCGGGGAGCTGCGCGAGCGAGGCGGCGCTGGTGCTCGGGCTCGCTCGGCGTGCGTCGATGCGGCTCATCGTGACCCCTCCTCACGCTCCGCCCACGCGGCTTGCAGCACCGCGGCGACGGCCTCGAAGAGCCGATCGGGGATCTCCTCGCCGACCTCCAGCTCGTGCAGCGCGTGCGCGAGCGGCACGTCGCGGAAGACCGGCACCCCCGCTTCGCGTGCGGCTTGGATCATGCGCTGCGCGAGACCGTCCTGACCACGCGCCAAAACCTCGGGCGCGTCGTTCTCGTCGGCGTCGTACTTCAGCGCGACCGCGAGGTGCGTCGGGTTCACGACGAGCACGTCCGCGTTTCGCACTTGCTCGACCGCATCGTGCTCGACGATCTCGCGGTGCAGGCGCTCGCGCGACTGCTTCGCGTGCGGGTCGCCTTCGGCGTCCTTGTACTCACGCTTCACCTCCTCCTTCGTCATCTTCTGATCTTGGCGGTGCCGCCAGCGTTGGTAGAGCACGTCGAGGGTGCCGATCGCGAGCGCCGCGCCGCCCACGCGGAAGAGCAGGCTCGACACCACCGAACCCGTGGCGTCGATCGCGGCCGCGGCGTCGCGCGCGGGCAGCCCCACCACGCCGCGGATGGCGTCTTCGAGCACGCCGTACGCCACGTAGCCGATGATGAAGATCTTCAGCAGCGCCTTGAGCAGCTCGATGAGCTGCTTCTGTGAAAAGAGGTTCTTCAGGCCGCGGATCGGATCGAGGCGCTCGAGCTTCGGTTGGATCGGCTCGAAGGTGAGCAGACCACCGACCTGCAAGAAGCCGATCGCGGTGCCCGTCACGAGCGCGGCGAGCAAGAGCGGGAGCGCGGCCTCCATCCCGAGCGCGGCGACCGCCTCGAGGGCGCGCGGGCCGGACACGTTCTCTTCGATGCTCCGGATGGAGAGCCGAATCGCGTCCTCGAGCGAGCGGCGTGCGCTCTGTCCGGTACCCACGAGCGCGCCTGCGACCGCGAGCAGCACGAACGCGTTCTGCAGATCGCGGCTCTTGGGGACCTCACCCTTCTTCCGCGCGTCGCGCAGCTTCTTCGGTGTGGCCTCTTCGGTCTTCTCGCTCGCCATCTCGCTCGTGCTCGCCGCCCGGTTCTACCAGCTTCTCTCGTCGACGCGCTCCACCGAGCGCTCGAGCTTCGCGCCCACGACGTGCGCGGAGCGATGCGGCTTCTTCGCGCCGAGCTCGGGTCGGTTGCCGGCCGAAAACCGCGCGTCAGCGCTTCTTCACCAGGGTTCCGTCGCGTCGGAACTTCCCGCGCAGTCGCCGCGGATCGCGGCTGAAGGGGGCCAGGCTCTCGTCGTGCTCGCCGCGCGCGAGCCGCAGCGCGCCCGCGTACGCGATCATCGCCGCGTTGTCGGTGCACACGCGGACGGGCGGGACCCGCAGCGCGACGCCTGCCTTGGTCGCGAGCTCCGCGCAGCGCGCGCGCAGGCCGCGGTTGGCCGCCACGCCGCCCGCGAGCACGAGGCGCGGCACGTCTTCGTTGGCGCACGCCGCGATCGACTTCTTCGCGAGCACCTCGACGAGCGCGCGCTGGTACGACGCGCAGAGGTTCGCGAGCGTGGTGTCGTTCGTCGGCGCGCCGTGCTCTTCGACGTGGCGCGCGAGGGCGGTCTTGAGGCCGGAGAAGCTGAAGTCGAGGGTGGCGCGCGAGGGCATCGGGATCGGGAAGTCGTGCGCGCGCGGATCGCCCTGCGCGGCCAGGCGATCGATCACGGGGCCGCCGGGATAGCCGAGCCCGAGCAGCTTCGCGGCCTTGTCGAAGGCCTCGCCCGCCGCGTCGTCGCGGGTCTGCCCGAGCAGCTCGATCGCGTCGGGCGCGTCGACTCGGTAGAGCGCGGTGTGCCCGCCCGAAGCGAGCAGCGCGACGAAGGGGTAGGGCACCGGCTCGTGCGTCTCGTCGTCGCGGTGGAGCTGCACGGCGAGCAGGTGCCCGTCGAGGTGGTTCACGCCGACCAGCGGCAGCCCCGTCTTCCACGCGAGTGCCTTGGCGACCTGCACGCCCACGAGGAGCGCGCCCGCGAGCCCGGGACCTTCGGTGACCGCGATGCCCGCGAGCGCATCGAGCCCGCCGGGCAGCGCGCGCAGCGCCTCGTCGACCACCGGCACCACCGCGCGAAGGTGCGCGCGCGCGGCGAGCTCGGGCACCACGCCGCCGAAGGGCGCGTGCTCCGCGATCTGACTCGCCACCACGTCGGCGATCACCGTTCCGTCCGCCGACACGATGGCGGCTGCGGTCTCGTCGCACGAGCTCTCGATCCCGAGGACCCACATGAGGCGCGGAGCCTAACGCGAGGAGCGTGACCGCGCCCGAACGGACGCGCGTCGTCGTGCTCGTCGTGGTCGTGGACACGGACGTGAACGCGGACTCGGATGTGAACGTGGACGTCGTGAACGTGAACGCGGATGAACCGTCATGCGCTCGCAATCGATCGTCGTCGGAACGCAGCGTCGAGGGCCCGCGGCCGTGACCTACCGCGCCTGTCGCTTCACCCGAAACACGCCGAAGAAGTCACATCGCCCGCCCGCGAACGCGCCGCAGTCGTCGGGGGAACAATCGTCCGCGCCGTCGCCCGCCAGCACCCGCACCTCGACCTCGCCGTCGCGCATCAGCGAGAGGAAGACCATCGCGTCGCGGCCCGCGAGCGGGCCGGTGGTCGGCTCCAGCGCGTAGATGAAGTTCCGCGCGCGCTGTCCGCCCGGGAAGTCGTACTGACTGAGCGCGTCGTGCGCGAGCGCGGCGATCGGGCGCAGCGGCTCCGACGTGAAGGTCGCGCCACACGGCTCGTCGTGCGTGCTCAACGTCCCGGGGTTGCTCGCGTCGCTCGGATCGAACGTCAGCTCGATCGTGGTGAGCGGCGCGAAGCCACGGCGGATGAAGGAGCAGCTCCCGCTCGGGCACGTCGCTTCGTCGTTGCCGACCACCACGCCGCGGTAGACCTCGCCCTCGTCCGTGCGCCACGCGTCGAGGCTCTCGCACGACGTCGTGACCAAGAAGGTCGCGAACGACACGAGAACCCGGGCGACGGGGCGAATCACGCGCGCAGCGTAGCATCGGCGCGAAGGTCTGCGTGGCTCCACGGCGCCGATGTCGTAGGTGCGCGACGCGCAGCTCGCGCGACCGATCGCGAACGAAAGCGGCGCGACCGCGTCGTCGAGCGCGATCGGCTGCGTACGTGTCGCCGTCCACGCCGGACAGACCATCACGGGGAGCCGCTTCACGAGGTTCGTGAGGATCTCGAACGAGGAGCCCCCCGGCCCGACGATCAATCCCGCGCGGAGCGTCGTCACCGGCACGCCGTGCGCCGCGAGCACGCGCTCGACCTCCACTCGACTCTCGAGGTGCTCGGAGAGCTCACCGTGCTGCGGGACCAATCCCCCGAGGTAGACGATCTGTGTCACGCCGGCTTTCGCGGCGGCGCGTGCGAAGTTGTCCGCGCAGAGGAGATCGAGATCCTCGAAGCGCGCTTGCGTGAGCGCGTCGTTCGGCATCATCGAGTGCACGAGGTAGACGGCGACGCTCGCGCCTTCGAGCGCGCGTTCGGTCTCGAGCATCGAGAAGAGGTCCACCGCTCGCCACTCGTCGTAGCCCTCGCTCGGTGCGCGCCGCGAACGGCTGAGCCCCACCAAACGAAAGCGACCCTCCTGCGCGAGCGACGCGCCGAGCGCACGGCCCACGAAGCCGGAGGCCCCGGCGACGACGAGAACGGGGAGCTCTTCGGCCATGACGGTCATCGTGGTCCTCGCGGCGCTTCCGACCAGTCGGCAGGACGCGTTTCGTCGCCGCGGGATCGACGAGCGACGCCTCCGTGCTCAGCCGATTCGGAAGAGCGCCTCGCTGATCCCGTGTGGCGCGCGTGCAAAGGACTCGCGCACGTGTCGCGCGACGCGCGCGCGATCGGTGCCGGCGACGAAGGTGTCGCGGTGGGGAACGCCGAGGAGGGTGCCGGGGCCGAGCGACGCGACCAACGCATCGCGCACGTCCGGCAGCAACACGCGCGCGGAGTCGAGACCGTCGCCCGTGCGCGCGACGACCACGCCTTCGTCCTCGAGGGTCACGAGCTTCGGAGGCGGACGCAGCGCGAGCGCGAGCAGCGCGGTCGCGAACGGCGCTGCGCCCTCCGCGCGCCAACGTTCTTCTTCGTCGCGCCGCACGTAGCGCGCGCGCCCCTCGAAGCGGAGCTGGAGCGCGACCGAGACGTCGTGACCGAACGAGGCCGTCCAGAGCGCCTCGGCGCGGGTACCGAGCCCTTCGAGGAGCTTCGGGCCGATCAGCCGCGGCACGAGGCGCGCCTCGACCTCCGCGAACGAGAGCGCACGCGCGTCCTCCGAGCCACCCGGCAAGAGCGCGACGAGGCGCCGCGCCGCACCTTCGAGCACCCCCGGGATCGCGCCGAGCTCCGCGAGCCGTTGCAGATCGATCTCGACGTCGTCCGCGAGCTCGAGCTCGAGGCCGAAGCGCGCCCGGATCGAAAGCTCGGGTCGCTCCTCCGCGAGCACGCGCCGAAACGTGCCCACCACCCGCGCGACCGGGCCTTCGCCGCGCGCCTCCGCCTCCGCGGCCTGCAGGCGCGCGCGCAGCTCGTCGTCGGTGCTCTCCGCGTCGAGGATCGCGTCGATCGCGCCGAAGGGATCGAAGAAGCCGTCGGGGCCGAGCAGCACGCGGTGCTCGCCGCGTCGCGCGACGTGGGCCGCGCCGAGGCGGTCGACGAGCAGCGCGCCGAGGAACGCGCCCGCGCCCTCGACGAAGCGCGCGTCGTCGTCGTCGTTCGCCTTGGTGTCGTGCGCAAAGGCGTCGATCGCGTCCGCGAGCCAGCGGACCGCTTCGGCGCCGCGCGGCAGCGGCTCGGGGGCGCGACGCCACGCGCAGAAGCGCCGCGCGACCTCCGGGAAGGCGCCGCCTCGCTCACCGAGCTCGTCGAGCCAGCTCACGCGCGGGAGGGTACCGCCGAGGCCTCGTGCGAGGGAACGACGTCGTAGACCAACACGTACACCTCGTTCGTGGGCGGCTGTGAGACCCGCCCACGCCCATGTCGTACGTCAACAGATGCCGTCGACGTACCCAATCGGGATGACCCCCGGCAAGGTGTCGGTTTGGTTGATGCGGATCCCGGAGTTCTCGAGGGAGAGAGAAAGCGATTTCGCGGTGAAGCGTCGATGTCCAGGGAAACCCGTCATCGCTAGCGCGCGCGACACGAGTCGGGAGAGCGCCGTCTCGTCGTGACAGAAGGTCGGAACGATGAGACGGCCGCCGGGCTTCACCACACGTCGAAGTGCCGCGAGAGCCAGCGGCAAGTCCGGCACGAGGTGGAGCACGTTCGCCGCGACGGCCGCGTCGAACGTCGCGTCGTCGAATGGCAGAGCGTAGAGATCGGCCTGCTCGCATCGTACGTTCGTCGCGCCGGCGTCTCCCATGCGCTTCGTGAGCGCTGAGACCATCGCCGCCGAGTAGTCCGTAGCAATGAGCTCCGTTGCGCTGGCGGCGAGCGGAAGTGTGACGAGCCCGGTGCCGGCCCCAACCTCGAGCACACGCCCGAGGCCGCGCGTCGCCTCTCCCACCAGTTCGACCATTCGAGGAATCGGACGCCCGAGGAGTGACATCGAGCGGTCGTAGTTCTTTGCGTGCTTGTCCCAGTAGAGTCGCCCATTCTGGTCAGATTTCATACTCGAAACCTCTTCTCGCTAGCTCGCACAGGCGTCGCTGTCTGTGACGGTAGAACAGCTGGGCGAAGACCCACACGAACGCTGTCAAGATGCCCGCTCGTACCTCGACATCATCGGTGTATTTCGTTCTCCCGTCCGAGGCGGGTTCGACGCGAATGGTGTGGTCCCACCGCCTCGCAATCCGTCCGCTCCCGTCGTCGCGGAGCTCGCGTGTCGTGGTGTTCGTGGATCGAGAGATCCGGATGAGCTGTCGGCCCACCGGAAGCCAGCCCAAGACCAGCATCCGCACTTCGTAGGTCGCGTCCGACCAGACTGGCGGCAACTCGGGCGGATCGACGGCGCGAAATCGCACCAACGGTGCCGCGACGTACTCCAGCAATCGAGAGGTCTGGACCTCATCCCAGACGCGATCGGGCGCCGCCGCGAGGATCGTTGCGAGCGCGACTCTCACGGGCGCCTCCCATCGCGGTACGCCAGAAGTCGGAGAGCGTTCGCGACCACGAGCAAGGTCGAGCCCTCGTGAAGGGCGACCGCGACGCCGATCTTGGCGAAGTCGAAGATGGTCGCGGGGATGAGGAACGCAACCATCCCGAGGCTGGCCCAGAGGTTCTGCCGGATGATGCGGCGGGCGGCTCGACTCAGCCCCACGGCGAAGGGCAACGCTGTCAGGTCGTCAGCCATCAACGCAACGTCGGCGGTCTCGAGAGCCACGTCGGATCCCCCCGCGCCCATCGCAATTCCGACCGTGGCGGTGGCCATCGCGGGCGCATCGTTCACGCCGTCGCCGACCATCGCCACGCGGCTCTTCGAGCTCGCCAGCTCAGCGATTGCGGCGACCTTCTGCTCGGGGAGCAGGTCGCCACGAGCGACGCGGATCCCAACGTGCTTCGCCACCGAATCAGCCACCTGCTGATTGTCGCCGGTCAGCATGATCGTCTGTTCGATGCCGAGGGTGTGCAGTTCCGCGACGACGGCCCGTGCACTCTCGCGCGGCGTGTCCATCACCCCGAGGACACCGAGGAAGCGGACGCCACAGCGCACGACCATGACCGTACGGCCATCGCGTTGCAGCTCGCCCACGGCGTCGGACACGCTCTGCGGAAGCGCCCCATCGCGCGTGAACAGTCCCGGTTTCCCGATCTCTACTTGCGCGCCGCCCAGCGTCGCGCGCACCCCGTAGCCGATCACGGCGTGCACCTCGGACGCTTCGAGAATCGTGAGACCAGGGCGCCGAGCACTGGCGCCTTCCACGATCGCGTTCGCCAGCGGATGGTCGGACTGTTTCTCTACGGCAACTGAAACCGCGAGCAGTTCTTCTTCTTCGATCCCGTCGAGGGTGATGACCTCGGTGAGACGCGGCTTGCCTTCGGTGAGGGTACCCGTCTTGTCGAAAGCGATCGCGCGAACGAGCCCGAGCGACTCGAGATGCGCGCCACCTTTCACGAGGACACCGGCCCGCGCCGCTCGTGCAACTCCAGACAGGACGGCGCTCGGCGTCGCGATCGCCAGCGCGCACGGACTCGCGGCGACGAGCACGGCCATCGCGCGGTAGAAGCTCGCGGCGAAGGGTTCGTCGACCACCACCCAGGCGAACAGCAGTCCGACGACGACCACGAGGATGACCGGTACGAACGCGCGCTCGAATCGGTCCGTGAACTGTTGCGTCGCTGACTTCTGCGTCTCGGCCTCGGCCACGAGCTTCACGACACGAGCCAGCGTGCTCTCGCCCGCAGACTTCGTGACCACCGTGGTGATGGCGGCAGCTCCGTTGATGGTGCCAGCGAACACGCGATGCTCCGCCCCCAGCGCCTCGGGAGCGGCCTGCGCGCTCTCGAACTCGTCAACGGCTCGCTTCTCGACTGGGATGCTCTCGCCCGTGATCGGCGCCTGATTCACGCTGCTCGATCCGGCGCTCACGAACCCGTCCGCCGGGATGCGCGTGTTGGGCTTCACCAGGATGCGGTCGCCCACGACTAGCTCCTCCACCGCCACCTCTTCCTCGCGACCGTCGTCGTCGATGCGGAGCGCCGTCTCGGGGACCAGCTTCGCGAGCGCGCCGATGGCGTTGCGCGCGCGGCGCATCGCATAGCCCTCGAGCCCATGACCGAGGGTGAAGAGAAACAACAAGAGGGCTCCTTCGAACCACTCACCCAGGATGGCCGCGCCGATCGCTGCGAGCAGCATGAGAAAGTCGATCTCGAACTTGCGCGCACGGAGCGCGACGACGACCTCCTTCACCGTGAACCAGGCCCCTAGGAGGTACGCGATGACGAAGAGGCTGGTCGTCACCAGCGATGCCACCCCCGCCTTCTCGAGGCCCCAGCCGATGCCCGTCAGCGCCCCGCACGCGAGGCTGAAGAGCAGCTCGGAGTGCTCGCCGAACGGGCCTCCGTGATCGTGATCGTGATCGTGATCGTGATCGTGATCGTGATCGTGATCGTGACCGTCACCGTGATCATGATCGTGATCGCCACCGTGATCGTGATCGTCACCGCGATCGCTATCGTGATCGGAGTACGCGACGACGCCCGCCTTGGACGCGACTGCCAGGAGGGTCTTTCGATTCGTCTTCGTCGGGTCGAACTCCACGTAGAGGCGACGGGAACCGAACGCGACGGAAACGTGGAGCACTCCCATCTGACGTTCGAACACGCCTTCGACGAGGCGGGCCTGACGTTCGTGGCGCAAGCCAACCGCTGGTGCCGACAGGTGCTCGTATTGCGCGTTCAGCGCGGCGCCGGTGCTCTCGACCAGCGCTTCCACCTCCTCGAGCCGGACGGAGGACGGTTCGTAGTGAAGACAAAGCTTCGGATGTTCGGGATCCTCTCGGTCGACGTGCACACGAGTGATCCCGTGAGTCGCGCCGAGCGCGGCGACCATGCGCGCCACGCACGCGTCACACGCCGCAGCATCGCTCGGAAGCGCCAGTTGCAGGTCGAGCTTGTGCTTCGTCACGCTGCCTCCTCCCCCTTCGGAGAATTGCGGTAGATGAAGGCGTAGGCGGTGGGCAGGACGAACAACGTCAACACCGTCGCGCTGACGAGGCCGCCAATCACGACGGTTGCCAGCGGCCGCTGGACCTCTGCGCCCGCACTCGACGAGAGCGCCATGGGGATGAAGCCGAGAGCTGCCACGGTCGCAGTCATCACGACGGCGCGCAGTCGCGACTCGGCGCCCTCGCGCGCCGCTTCGAGGGGCGACCGTCCGTGCTCCCGGAGCTTCTTGATGGTCGTGAGGAGCACGACCCCGTTGAGCACCGCGATACCGAAGAGCGCGATGAAACCGATCGCAGCGCTGATGGAGAACGGCATGCCCCGCAGGGCCAGTAGGAACACGCCACCGACCGCGGCGAAAGGAACGTTGAGGTAGATGAGCAACGCTGGCTTGAGCTGCCCGAATGCCATGTAGAGCAGGACGAAGATGAGCCCGAGGGCGACGGGAACGGCGACGGCGAGCCGCTCGGATGCGGCGCTGAGGTTTTCGAACTGCCCCCCCCATTGAACGACGTAGCCTGGCGGCATCTGCACCTCATCGTGCACGCGCGTCCTTGCATCGCTCACGAAGGAAGCGAGATCTCGCCCCCTCACGTTGGCTTCCACGCTCGTGCGGCGACGGACCGACTCGCGACTCACGCTGGCGGGCGAGTCCACGATTTGGATGCTCGCGATCTGGCCCAGCGGCACCAGAGGCCCATTCCCGCTCACGGGGAGGTGCCGCACTTGGTCGATGTCGTCGCGAAGAGCCTCCGGGACGCGCACCTGGAGTCGGAAACGGCGCTCTCCTTCGTAGACTTCACCGACGTTCCGACCGCCGAGCGCCTCGATCGCGTCGAGGGCGTCGCGCACCGCGATCCCGTAGCGCGAGGCAGCGGCCCGATCGATGGTCACCTCGAGCGTCGGGAGGCCTGCGAGCTGCTCGCCGCGGACGTCGGTCGCGCCAGCGATCCCACGCACGACGCCTTGTACTTGCAAGCTGAGTCGTTCGAGCGTCGCGAGGTCGTCACCGTAGATGGTGATCGCGACGTCGGACCGAGTTCCGCTGATCAGCTCCGCCATGCGCAGCTCGATGGGTTGCGAAAACGAGAAGCCGAGGCCGGGCAGGGCTTCGGTGAACCGCGCGGACATGCGCTCAATCAGCTCCTCGCGTGTGTCCGCTGTCGTCCACTCGTCCTGGGGCTTGAGGGCCACGATGCAGTCCGACAGCTCGACCCCCATCGGATCGGTAGCGATCTCCGCACGCCCCGTCTTCGATACGACGGTCACGACCTCGGGGAACTCGCGGATCACCTGCTCGAAGCGTGTCGCACTCCGAACGCTCTCCTCCAGAGAGACACTCGGCAGCCGCAGGATTTGGATTGCCATGGCGCCCTCGTCCAGACGCGGAACGAACTCTGCCCCCATCCGCGAGGCGACGACGCCGCTCACCGCGAGCAGGCCGAGAGCGACCGCGATGACCCTTTTCGGGGTGGTCATCAACGGGCCCAAGAGGCGGGGGTACGCCCGGTGGAGGAGCCTGACGAGGAACGGTTCCTTCTCCTCCGTGTGCTGCCGAAGGAACGTCGCGACCAGCACCGGCACGAAGGTGAGCGACGCCACGAAGGCGCCAAGCAGCGCGAACAGCACCGTGAGGGCCATCGGCTTGAACATCTTCCCCTCGATGCCCGCGAGGGTGAGGATCGGGATGTAAACGATGACGATGATCGCCTCGCCGAAGAGCGCGGCTTTGCGCACGTCGAGCGTGGAGTTGAGAACCACGTCGGCGGCCTCGTTGTAGGTCATCGGGCGCTTGTGACCGCGAGCGGCTGCCGCCAGATGAACGACGGCGTTCTCGACGACGATGATGGACCCGTCCACGACGATTCCGAAGTCGATGGCTCCGAGGCTCATCAGGTTGCCCGAGATCCCGAGGGCCTTCATCGCGGTGAACGCCACCAACATCGCGAAAGGGATGGCAGCGGCGACGATGAGGCCGCCGCGGATACTGCCGAGGAGCAGGAACAGCACCCCGATGACGAACAACGCCCCCTCGGCGAGGTTCTTCGCCACGGTATCGATGGTGCGGTTCACGAGCTCAGCGCGGTCGTAGAAGACGTCGATGGTCACGCCGGGTGGCAGCGAGGGCGCGATCTCGGCGATCTTCGCCTTCACGTTCTCGACGACCTCGCGGCCATTGGCTCCCACGAGCATCATCACGATGCCCGTCACCACCTCGCCGCGACCGTCGCGCGTGACGGCGCCCTGGCGAATGAGCGGCGCCAGGTGAACTCGAGCGACATCGCGCACCCGCACGGGCACACCATCCTCGCGCGTCTCGATCAGCACGTCGCCGATCTCGTCGAGGCTCTGGATGCGACCCTCGCCCCTCACGAGGAGCTGCTCGCCGGAGCGAACGAGGTAGCCGCCGCCCGCCGTAGCGTTGTTGCGTTCGATCGCCTCGAAGAGGTCATTGAGCGAGACGTTCAGCGCGCGAAGCCGGTCCGGCAGAACCTCGACCTCGTAGGTCTTCAGCTCGCCGCCGAACGAGTTGACCTCGACGACGCCAGGCACGGAGCGCAGCTCGTAGGCCACGAACCAGTCGAGCACGGAGCGTAGCTCCATGGGCGTGTAGCACTCGTCGGTGTCGGGCAGATCGGCAGCGCACATGTCCTCCGCGCGCACCTCGAACTGGAAAATCTCCCCCAAGCCCGAGCTCAACGGACCGAGCTCGGGGGAGGCGCCTTCGGGGAGCCGCTCGCGCGCTTGCACGAGCCGCTCGGAGATGAGCTGCCGCGCTCGAAGGAGGTCCGTGTCCTCCTCGAAGACGATCGTCACCGCCGACAGGCCAAACCGCGACACACTGCGAATTTGTTCGACACCGGGGAGCCCGCTCATCGAGGACTCGACAGGGAACGTGATGGTTCGCTCGACGTCGACGGGACCGAGCGCCGGCACGTTCGTCAGCACTTGTACTTGAACGTTCGTGATGTCGGGGACCGCGTCGATGGGCAGCTGCTGTGCGCTGCGGACGCCCACGGCCGCGACGATGGCGACGAACGCGAAGACGAGAAGGCGCCACTTCAGGCAGAGTTCGAGGAGCTTCTTCATCGCTTGTCCCTCAGTGCGCGTGGCCTTCGGAGAGCTCGCCGCTACGCAGCGCGCTCTTCAGAACGAAGGCGCCGCTCACTGCGAGACTCGCGCCCTCCTCCAGCCCCGACCGCACCTCGAAGAGGCCGCCTGCGCGACGCCCGAGCACGACGGGCTGAGGGCGGAAGCTGTTCGGCTCGTCGGCGGGGACGAACACCACCGTCTGACCGTCGAGTGTCGCCACCGCGTCGGCGGGCACCACGAGCACGCGCTCGTCCGTGCTTCCGCCGACGAGCTCGATGCTTCCGAAGAGCCCACTGCGAAGCCGCGCGTCGGGAGCCCGAAGCGTCACGCGAACGGGAAGCGAGCGAGTTCGTTCATCCAGGGCCGGTGCGACGTACGTGATGCTGCCAGGCATCGCGACATCGGGAAACGCGTGGAGCCGGACGATGACCGACGAGCCTTCTTCGACGCGCGCCAACTCGAGCTCGGGCACGTTGCCGCGCACCCATACCTTCGTGGGGTCGGTGACAATGAACGTGGCCTGGTCCGGCGTGGCCGTCTCTCCCAGCGTCCCATTCACCGCGACCACGACGCCCTCGATCGGAGCCGTCAACGAGAGCTCCCCTGCTCGGCCCGAACCGAACACGGACAGTTGACGCCGCAGCCCCTCGACCTCGGCGCGCAACTCGCCTACCTGCGCCTCCGCATCGACGAGTGACCGTTGCGCCCCGATGCCTTCCGTCGAGAGCTGCTGTTGGCGTCGCAGCGTGGACTCCGCAGCGGCGAGTCTCGCGCGTGCCTGTTCGAGCTGCGAACGGGCGGTCGAGACATCGCTGGAGGCGACGACGCCGAGGAGCTGGCCACGGCGCACGCGCTCGCCCAGCGCGACTGAGACACGGGTGATGCGGCCGGGCACCAGTGGCCCGACGTGCGCCGTGCTGCTCGGCTCGAATTGCACCTCGGCGGGGATCGCTACGCCGCCCGTCAGAGCACGACGCTCCGCGGCAGCCACACGGATGCCGGCGCGGTCGAGGGCCTCGGCCGAGAGATGTACCTCGTCCTCGTGCTCGTCCTCGTGGCCCGCCTCTTCGGCGTGCTCGTCGTGTCCGTCGCCCGCCTCTTCGGCGTGCCCGCTTGCCTCGGCGTGCCCGCTTTCCTCGGCGTGCCCGCTTTCCTCGAGGCTGCCCTCGTTGCAAGCCGAGGCCACCAAGGCGACTCCGAAGTACGTCAGAAGCATGCGGTTCATCGGGTGCTCTCCTCGTGGTCGCGTAGGTCGACGCCAACGACCCGCTCGAGCCTGGCCAACGCGACGAAGTAGTCCTGTTGCGCACCGAGCGCGTCGCTCTGGATGCGCAGCAGGCGCTCGCGCCCGATGGCGAGAGCGAGAAGGTCGATCTCGCCGAGCTCGAACGACCGTTGTAGAAGTGCGAGGCTCTCCTCGAAGAGAGGAAGGATCTCGGTGCCGTACGCGCGGGCGCGCGCAGCGGCGGCGGCGACCTCACTGCGGGCCGCGGCGAGTTCGCCATCGAGGAGGCGTCGGGACGCCTCCAACTCGGCCTCTGCAACCGTCACGTCTGCGCGCGCCCTCGCGCGGTCTCCTTGGTTGCGTTGAAAGCTCGGGATGGGAATGGAGACGACGCCCATCACGACGTCATATGCGCCCTCCGCGCTCGGATTGCCCTCACGTCGATACTGAACGCCGAGGGAAGGACGCGGCCAGGCCTCACGATCCGCGAGCGTCGATCGCGCCTCCGCTTCTCGGATTCGCGTGGCGTTGGCGCGGAGACTCGGAAGGCGCGCCTGAGCGACTTCACGGAGTCGATCGAGCGGCGGTGGATCTGCGGGGCTACCGGCGGCACCAACCGGCATCGGTGGTGCGTCGACGGGCCAGCCCGAGAGCTGGGCGAGACGGACGCGCGAGGCAAAGAACGCTTGCTGGGCAGCGACGAGAACCTGCTCCGCCTGAGCCACCTCGGCCCGTGCGAGTCTCAGCGCGAGCGGCGATGCTTCTCCGGCTGCGATCTGTCGGTCGACGACCCGAGACACCTCTCGCTGAAAGCTCACCACGCGCTCGGCGAGACGCATGCGCTCCTGGTCGACGATCGCTCGGTGAAACGCGGCATGCACGTCGCAATGCACCGCCCAACGAATCACCTCGATTTCGGCCTCGGTCAGATCGCGAAGTGCATTGGCGGCGTCGAGGCGTGCACCTCGTTCACCCGCGATCTGGATCTGCTGCATCAGTGAGACGTCGACATCGACGCCCGTGCCCGAGACGCCGATGCGTGGACCCACGGCAACCGACACTTCGGGATTCGTCGGCAGTCGGAGCGACGCGCCCACGCGGGCCGCCTCCGCACGGGAGCGTGTGCTTCGTGCGACGGTGAGCACGGGCGAGCGCCGATCTGCAAACGCCAAGATGCCTTCGAGCGACACCTCGCTTCCAGCGGCGGGATCCGGGACGGGATCCGCTCGCGCGGCGTGGCGCAACTCTACGTGGGCATCTGCCCCGCTCCTCGAATGCGACGGCGGCGCGCTTCTCGTGCCGCCGCGCACCTGTGCGGATGCGTTCGCGCACGCAAGCAATACTACCGCGACGAGCACAAACCTACTAATCGACATAGTAGATGCGAACAAACGTGTACGGTGTGGTCGAGGCATCGGGTTCCTCAGCGCCAGAAGTAGGTGAGGGCGCGCTCCGTGCTCGTGTGGAGCAGATCGAGCACTGCGGTCCCCGTATGGTGCGGAAGAAGCAGTGCTACGAGCAGGAGCACCATCGCCACCGGGAATGTCGAGAGACCTTGGTGGCAACAACGGGTCGGAGCTTGCTCTGAGAAAGCCAGCAGCATGCCGATGCGGAACTTGAGGACCGCGGTGTCGCGCGCGCCGAGCGCGACGGGTTCGCGGGCGCCAGGCCGAGCCGCAATCACGATGGCATCGGCAAGCGGCAGCGGAGCCGCACCCAGGATGACGGCTTCGCGATCGCAGTGCGCTTCACGCGCAGCCTGCCATCGCGCGAAGTGGGGCTCGAGGAGTGCGCGTCCGACGGGGTTCACGCCGAGCGCCACCCGAAGGATCAAGTAGCGGAGCGGATCGAGGGCACGGACATGCTGGGCTTCGTGTCCGAGCGCGCTCGCGAGCATCTCGTCAGAGACGCGTCCGGCGAACGCAGTCCCGACGAACACTCGCGGCCTGAGGAGTCCGTGCGTGCCGAGTGCGAAGCCATGGTCGTCGGTGACGACGATGCGACCGCGAAGGCTCGCCAGCACGGGGTCGTTCGACGCGATGCGATCGAGCCGCCGGAGCAGTGCGTGCGCAGCATCGCTCGACGAGGCCCGCGCAGCACGGTGCCTCCACATCGTGCCGAACGACGAAGCGACGACGAAGACCGCCAGAACGAGGGAGAAGAACCCCGGCTCGAGGCACAGCTCGGAGGTCTCGTGATCGAACAAACATGCGTGGGCGGACGTCCCGGACTCCGCCTGATGCAGACCCGCCGAGAGAAGCCACGCGATCGGCAGAACGCTGGACCCCGACAGGAGCACGTAGCGGAGATTCAGCCCATGAAGCGGCCCTCCCACTTCGTCGCGCTCGAGCATGACGAGCCCGACCTTCGCAAGCAGCGCGAACGCGGGGAGCACGACGAGGGCGACGAACGCCACGCCGAGGAGTGGGAACGTTGCCTCGATCACGCCAGTTCCTCTCGCCGCTTCTGGATGAGCGCCTCGAGGTCGTCGAGCTCACCCGCGGAGGCCTCTGAGACCTTCTCGGCGAGCATGGCCATCGCTTGGTGGCCCCCGACTGCCTCGTCGAGCACCTCGCGTGCCGTGGACAACAAAAACTCTTCGCGCGTGAGCTTCGGAGAGTACAGGTACCGCTTGCCATCGCGCTCGCGCTCGAGGATCCCCTTCTCGTAGAGGCGAGTCACCGTCGTCATCACCGTCGTGTAAGCGATGTCCCGCTGCCTCTCCAGGATCGCAAGCACGTCGCCGACCGCAAACGATGTGAGGTTCTTGCCCCACACCACGTCCATGATCGTCGCCTCGAGGTCGTGAAGACGAAGCTCCAGGCCTTTCTTTCCCGACCGAAGGCGGAACGTCACCGATAGCTCCTGTCGTGGCAACGCATCTACTAGCCGCTATAGTAGTCGAGCGTTCGACCCGTGTCGAGGGTCCGCGACCCGAGTCCCATGCAGAACATCGCCCCAGCAACGTCGTGTGGCAAAGCGGCCTGTCCCGCGGCAACGCCCGACCTCCGACCAGAGTTGGTGAGCCGAGCACTCGGTCTCGAGTACCTCACCGTTGGCTGGAACCTCGTCGAGGGGATCGTTGCCGTGGTGGCTGCCCTGGTGGCTGGCAGCGTGGCAATCCTCGGCTTCGGCATCGACAGCTTCGTGGAGTGCGCGTCGGCACTCGTGATGATCTGGCGCTTGCGCGCGGAGCGCGACCCCCGGGTTTGCGGCGAGCGCCTCGAGGCCGTCGAGCACAGGGCGCGCCGCTTAGTGGCCGGCTCGCTCTTCTTGCTGGCCGCATACATCACGTTCGACGCTGCGCAGACCCTATGGACCAGCGACGAACCGGCCTTCAGCCCCGTTGGCAGCGCTCTCCTCGCGCTCTCGATCGCGGTGATGGTTTGGCTGGCTCGCGCAAAGCGACAGCTCGCTCAGGAGCTCGGCAGTGAAGCCCTCGAAGCCGACGCCTTTCAGACGATGGCGTGCTGGTGGCTATCCGTCGCCGCCCTAATCGGCGTCGGGCTCAATGGCCTGTTCGGCTGGTGGTGGGCCGATCCCCTTGCTGCGCTCGTCATCGCCGCCCTCGTCGTGCGTGAAGGATGGGAGGCGTGGAGCGGCCGAGCTTGCTGCTGACGCGGAATGCACCGTGCCGTCGAGGCCGCGGGCTCAACGCAGCAGCTCGCGCGCGATCAGCACCTTCTGCACGTCGTTCGTTCCCTCGTAGATCCGCAGCGCGCGCACCTCTTCGTAGAGCCGCGCCACCACACCGGTCGTGAGCACGCCCGCGCCACCGTGGAGCTGCACGGCGGCGTCGATCACGCGTTGCGCGGCTTCGGTGGCGACCAGCTTCGCCATGCTGCCCTTGCGCGCGATCTCGCCGCGCTCGCCACCCGCGTCGATCGCGGCCGCCGCGCGGTAGACGAGCAGGCGCGCGGCCTCGAGCTCACACGCCATCTCGCCGAGCTTCGCCTGCACGATTGGCAGCTCCGCGAGCGGCGCGCCGAACTGATGGCGCGACTTGGTGTGCGCGACGGCTTCGTCGAGCGCGCGCTGCGCGAAGCCGAGCGCGGCCGCGCCGACGGTCGGACGGAAGCGATGCAGCGTGCCGAGCGCGAGCGCCATGCCGCGCCCTTCGTCGCCGAGCCGCATCGACGCGTCGACCTCCACACCGTCGAGCACCAGCTCCCCGATCGGGTGTCCGCCGAGCACGGACTGCGGTCGCACCGAGAGGCCCTTCGAGCTCGCGTCGACTGCGAAGGCGCTGACCTTGCCGGCGCTCGATCCGGCGCTCGATCCGTCGCTCGTGCGCGCGAACACCACGTAGACGTCGGCCACGCCCGCGTTGGAGATGAAACGCTTCTCACCCGTGAGCACGTAGCGATCGCCCCGTCGCGTGGCCTGCGTCGCGAGGCCGCCGAGATCGGTGCCCGCGTCGGCTTCGGTGAGCGCGAACGCCGCGACCGCCTCGCCGCGCACGACCTTCGGGAGCCAGACCCGCGCGGCTTCTTCGGCGCCGAAGTCGTTCGCGGCGAGCGTGATCGGATACGAGCCGAGCCCCTGCATCGCGAACGCGAGCTCCACCAGCGGCGACGCGTGTCCGAGCCGCTCGCGCACGAGGCAAAGCCCGATCGACGACATGCGCTCGTGGCGTCCCCCGAAGCGCGCGTCGGTGACGAGCGAGAGCAGCCCGCGCTCGCCGAAAAAGCGCACCAGACGACGCAATCCTTCGCCGGGCGAGGGCGCGGCGTGCTCGATCGCGACCGCCTCGTGCGCGAGCGCGAGCGCGGGAGCGGCGGCGCTCTGCAGCAGCGCGTCCGGCACGAACGCAGGCTCGTACGGAAACGTCGGGTGGCTCGGGATCGACACGCTCATCGTCTGCTCCTCGTCCAGCTCATCGATCGCGAGCTCATCGATCGCGAGCTCACCGATAGCGCGGCGCGCGCTTTTCCTTCCACGCCTCGTGGGCCTCCCGGAAGTCGGGGTGCTGCATGCAGATCGCCTGCGCCTGTGCCTCGGCTTCGATCGCGGTCGCGAAGTCGACGTGCGCTTCGTACTCCAGCATTCGCTTGGTCATCGCATGCGCGAACGCGGGGCCCTTGGCGAGCTTGCGCGCGAACGCGTCCGCCTCTTCGCGCAGACGCTCCGCCGGCACCACGCGGTTGAGCAAGCCGATCTGCTCCGCGCGCTCGGCGTGCACCCAATCGCCGGTGAAGAGGATCTCGGTCGCGCGCCCGAGCCCCACGATGCGCGGGAGCAAGTACGCCGCGCCCATGTCCGCGCCACAGAGCCCGACGTTCGGGAAGAGGTACGCGAAGCGCGTGTCGGGCGCGCCGATGCGCACGTCGCAGGCGGCCGCGATCACCGCGCCCGCGCCGCAGACCACGCCGTGCAGCGCCGCGACGACCGGCGGACGCGTGGTGCGAATCGCGTGCACGAGCGCGCCCGTCATGCGCGTGAACCCGAGCAGCCCCTGCATGTCGCGCGAGAAGAGCTCCGCGATGATGTCGTGCTGATCGCCGCCCGAGCAGAAGCCCTTCGGCCCTTCGCCGCGCAGCACGATCGCGCGCACCTCGGGACCGTGCTCCTTCAGCCAGCGAAACGTGTCGCGCAGCTCGCCGTAGACCTCGAAGGTCAGCGAGTTGATGCGGTCGGGGCGGTCGAGCGTGATCGTCGCCACGCCGTCCGCGTCCACTTCGCTCCGAAAGCTCGTCGTCGCTCCGATCATCGTCGTTCCTCTGGGGCTCGCCACGTGCCGCGGACGCTTCAATCGGGGATCACCGCGGTGGCTTCGATCTCGACCATCGCGCCGTCCTCCAGCAGGTCGGCGACCTGCACGAGCGCCATGGCCGGGTAGTGCTTGCCGAAGAGCTCGCGGTACGCCGCGCCGATCTCCTTGGTCGCGGCGAGGTACGCGCGCTTGTCGGTCACGTAGATCGTGAGACGCCCGACGTGCTCCGGGAGCGCGCCCGCTTCGCGAACCACGTCGGCGACGTTCGTGAGCGCCTGCGCGAACTGCGCGGCCATCCCGCCCGGCACCAGCTTCGCTTCCTTCGTCCAGCCGATCTGCCCCGCGACGAAGAGCATCCGCCCACACGGCATCACGAGCCCGTTCGAGTAGCCGCGCGGTGTCGCGAGCGACGAGGGGTTGATCACGGTCGTCATCGCGGCGGACGGTAGCGAGCACCCCGCCGTGCTGACTGTGTGGAAGCGCGCGTCGCGGCGCGGAGGTCCGGAACCGGCGAGCGTCGAAGGCCGCGGGTTCCCCCGGGGCATCCGAGCTGCTATGTCCGATGGGTCGCGCGTTCGTGCGTGACCTCCGGCGGCTCGATCGCCGGGATCTTTCTTCGGGACCCGAGGGTCCCCGCCTTCGGGCGACACGCGCGCGTCGCGCTCCGACGTCACGCGCGACCGACGAGGAACCATGGCCAAAGGCAAGAAGCAGAAGCCGAAGAAGCGCGTCGCGCGCCGCGTGGACGACGAGCTCGAGCAGGGCGGTGTCGGCGAAGGCACCGAGGGCGCGGAGGGCGCCGAGGGCGCGGACGAGACGAACGACGAGCTCGACGAGGGCGACGACGCCGAAGGTCACGAGGGCGCGGACGACCCGGATGCGGACGAGGCCGACGAGCCGAACGAGCCTCCGGTGGCCGCGCGCGCAGCGAAGCCCGAGCCCGAGCCGAAGGCGCGTCCGTCCGCGAAGTCGAAGGACGCTCCGACGGAGATGCCGGTGACTCAGACGAGCGAGAAGGGCCCCGTGGTCTTCCTCGCGGTGATCGGCGTGCTCCTCGCCTTCGCGATCGCGGTCGGCTTCCTGACCAACTGACGGGCTGACGGCTGACGGGTTGACGGGCCGCAGCGCTCACGCCGCGGCCGTCTTTCTGTCCGTCGCAGTTCGTGCCCGTCGCGATCACTTCCAGAACGGGAGGCGCCTCGCGAGCACGATCGTCGTCACGATCACTTCCCGAGCAGGAAGAGCTTCGCGAGCGCAGCGCCGTGGCGGACCTTGTCCGCGAGCGACGGAGGCGGACGCAGGTGACGGTGGCCGGGCAGCAGCGTCTTGCTGCTGATCTTCTGCTGGATCTTCTGCTTGATCACCGGGCTCAGGTGGCCGTCCGCCGCGAGCTCGCCGAAGAGCGCGATCACGTTGCCGAGATCGAAGAAGTCGCGCTGCTCGCTCCACTTCCCGTCCCCGCCGTACTTGAACCACGAGCCGCCCGCGCCCGCGACCTCGTAGTCGCTGCCGTCCGCGCGCTTCACCGGCGCGACCTGCCTCCAGAACGCGACGATCTCACCGAGCTTCTCGTCGATGAGGACCTTCTCGTACGGGTAGCTCCACCCGTCGAAGCCCTTCATCTGGTAGCCGATCGCGACCTCTTCGATCTCCTTGCGGCCGCGCGCCACGAACTCCTCGTTCGGGCCGACGTTCCAGCGGTAGACCGCGTCGTCCGTGTAGAAGGGGCCGAGGTAGGTGATCCAGTCGCCCGCCGCCTCCGCGCGGCGGTTCGCTTCGAGCCAGCCGTCCATCGTCTGCTGGAGCTCGGCGCGCGAGTAGGTCTTCGTGGGCTTCGGGTTGATCGCGTCGACGGTGGTGGTCATGAGGGCTCTCCGGCCGCGTCGTCTTGGTGCACGACGATGGCGTGATTGGGGCAATGCTCGAAGGCGCGCGCGAGGCGCTCGTAGGCTTCGCTCGACGGTGAGACGGTGTAGACCTCGCCTTCGCCGTCCGCGTTCAATCGGAAGATTCCGGGCGCCTCGCTGACGCAGACCGAGTGGCCCTGGCAGAGCTGGCGGTCGATCGTCACGCGCACGGGGCGATTCGGTACGAGCTGGAGGCGACGCAGCGGCTTCGCATCGGCCTTCGGCTGGGACGTGGAGACCGCCGCGCCGACCGCGACCTGCGGACGTCGAGCGCGGCGCCGGTAACGCACGCGCACGGGGCCCTGCGGCATCACGGTCGCGGTCTTGTAGTTGTGCACGTAGCTCTCGGGCGGATCGACGAGCTCGAGCTCCAGCTCGCGCAGGAGCACCTGAGTGACGACCTGAATCTGCAAGAGTCCGAACGCGTTGCCCGTACATTTGTGTTTGCCGCCGCCGAACGCGATGTAGGAAAACGGATTGTCGGCCTCACCGCGCTCGAAACGATCCGGATCGAAGCGCTCCGGATCCGGATAGGTCTCCGGCACGCGATGGCTGACCGCGGGCGAGGCGCAGAGCATCTGCCCGGCGGGCACGACGTATCCGCGGTAGTGCCAGTCGCGCAGCACCTTGCGGAAGAGGAAGATCAGCGGCGGGTGAAGACGCAGCACCTCGCGCAGGTGGTTGCGACCGAGGCGATGATCGCGGAGCACGCGCAGGTCGTGCTGCTCGCCGCGCGCGTGCAGCGCGTCGGTCTCTTCGCGAAGGCGGCGCATCACCGCGGGGTTCCGCAAGAGCTCGATCACCGACCACGTCTGCGTGCCCGCGCTCGTGTGGTGACCCGCGAAGATGATCGCGATGAGGATCCCCGTGATCTCGTGCGGGCTCAGCTTCTCGCCGCCCGTGTAGCGACCGTCGACGAGCCGCTGCAGTCCGTCGTCGACCGTCGCGCCCGATCGCGCGCGCTTCTCCAGGATCGTCGTCACGCGCTCGACCAGCCGCGCGCGCGCGGCGTCGCGTCGCTTGAAGGTCGGGATCGGCAGGTGCGGATAGAAGTACGCGATCGGGTTGATCGCCTTTTCGAGGTTCCCGTAGAGGTCCTCGAACTCGGCATCCACGCCCGCGCGAACGTCGTCGCCCATCAGGCAGCGCGTCGCGGTGTAGAGGAAGAGCTCCTTGCAGAAGTGCAGCAGATCGAGCTCGCCCTCGTCGCCGAGCTTCGCGAGCATCTTCATCGTCTCTTCTTCGACGAGCGGCGGGTACGTGCGCATCGGCACGTCGCGCAGCGACATCATCACGAGGCGCATCTGCTCTTCGAGCCGCGAGCCCGGCGCGTCGAACACCACGCCGCGTCCGAAGATCGGCGTCATCAGCTTGTAGGCCTCGCGGCGGCAGAGCTGATCGTCGGGCGCGCGGAAGAACGCCTCGTTCGCTTGCGGCCCCGTGACGAGCACGGTCGGCTGCCGAAGCAGCTCGATCTCGACGAGCTCGCCGCCCTCGCGCCACGCGCGCTGCAGCAGCTCGAAGGGGTTCTTCTGGAACTCGACCATGTGGCCGGCGAGCGGCAGCGCGCCCGAGAGCCGAGGCACCGCGGTCCCGCGCGGGCTCTCGTCGGTGCGACGCCCTTCGCCACGTTCCCCTCGGAACGGCAGAGCCGACTTCACGCTCCCGAGCAAGCTCGTGACACCCATGGGCACACCGCATAGCCCAAGAGGCGCGGCCCGCGCACGCCGGTCCGCGGCGAACGCTCACCCGAGCGGCGAGCGGGCGCGAGGGCGGGGCGAGCGGTCGATGGCTGCGCGTGAACCGTGGTCGTTCGCGTGGGCTGGGACGCCGCAGACGAGCACCCCGAGAATGCGAGTTGAAAGGCGAGCTGGACGACGAGCTGGAGGACGCGCGCTGGAGAGCTGCGTTTCGTGATCAGGCGAGCTCGAGGTTGTCGATGAGCCGCGTGCGGCCGACGTGCGCAGCCACGAGGATCACCGCCTCGGTCGCGCTCCCTTCGAGCGGCTCCAGCGTGCGTGGGCTCGCCACCGCGACGTAGTCGATCGAGTCGAACGCGGACTCCACGGGGCCGCGGACGATCGCACGGAGCGCGTCCGCGTCTCGCATGCCCGCGCGCCACGCTTCGTTCGCAGCATGCAGACCACGCGCGATGCCGAGCGCGCGCGTGCGCTCCTCGGGCGACAGGTACCGATTGCGCGACGAGAGGGCGAGCCCGTCCTCCTCGCGTACGATCGGATGTCCGACCACGTCGATCGGCAGATCGAGATCCAGCGTCATCCGCTCGATCACCCGCCACTGTTGGTAGTCCTTGCGTCCGAACACCGCGACCGAAGGTCCGGTGAGCGCGAAGAGCTTGCAGACCACGGTCGTCACGCCGGCGAAGTGCGACGGCCGGTGTACGCCTTCCCAACGCTTCGTGATCTCACCGACCGCGACCTCGGTCTGAAAGCCCGGCGGGTACATCGAGCCGTCCTCGGGCGCGAACACGAGGTCCACCCCGCGTGAACGACACGCCTCCAGGTCCGCCTCCAACGTGCGCGGGTACCGGCCGAGGTCTTCGTGCGCGGCGAACTGCAGCGGGTTCACGAAGATGGTGAGCGCCACGAACGTCGCGCCTTCGTGCTTCGCGCGGTCGACGAGTGAGAGGTGGCCCTCGTGCAGGGCCCCCATCGTCGGCACCAGCCCCACGCGCGCTCCGCGTGCTCGCGCCGCCTCGCACGCCTCTCGAAACGTCTTCGGATCCCGCACGACCTGCATGATTCGCTCCTCGGATCGCCGTTGGCTCGATGGCAACGACGTCGGCTCGGCGCGGCTCCGAGCCGAACGTCCTCAGGTTACGCCGCTCAAGCCTGCGGCCCGTAGCCCGTTCGCGCGGGCGTCTCCGGCCCGTCCGCATCTGCGCTCGCTTCGCGCTTCACCTTGCCGAAGCCGTGCTCGTCGCTCGGGAAGCTTCCGGCGCGGACTTCGTCGCAGTAACGGGCGACGGCGTCGCGACCTTCGGCATAGAGCTCGGCGTAGCGCTTGACGAATTTGGGTTTGAGATCCGGGGTGAGGCCGAGGAGGTCGTAGCAGACGAGCACTTGCCCGTCGCACTCGGGCCCCGCGCCGATGCCGATGGTGGGCACGCCGAGCTCGCGCGTGACCTGGGCCGCCAGATCGCTCGGGACGCCTTCGAGGACCACGCTGAACGCGCCCGCTTCGGCGATGGCGTGTGCGTCGTCGAGGATGCGCGCGGCGGCGTCCTCGGTCTTGCCCTGGACGCGGAAGCCGCCCATCGCGTGCACCGACTGCGGGAGCAGGCCGACGTGGCCCATCACGGGGATGCCAGCGTCGACGAGCCGTCGCACGGTCGGCGCGGCGCTGCGTCCTCCTTCGAGCTTCACCGCGTGCGCGCCGCCTTCGGAGAGAAAGCGGCCCGCGTTGCGGAGCGCTTCTTCGGGGGTGATCTGCGCGCTGAGGAAGGGCATGTCGCCCACGACGAGCGCGCGGCGGGCTCCGCGCGAGACGGCGCGGCAGTGGTAGACCATCTCGTCGACCGTGACCGGCAGCGTGGTGTCGAGGCCTTGCACGACCATGCCGAGCGAGTCGCCGACCAAGAGGATGTCGGCGCCGCCTTCGTCGATCATGCGCGCGAAGGTCGCGTCGTAGGCGGTGACCATCGCGATGCGCTCGCCGCTCTGCTTCATGCGGAGGAGGCGGGGCACGGTGACGCGACTCGCGGGCGCACCCGCGGGCTTGTTTTCGCTCATCTCGACGTCCTCTCCTTTCGGTCGCGGCCCGGTGTTCCGGGTCCACGCCTCGAGGCCTTCGCAAGATAGCAGCCCGACGCGGAGGGCGCTCGCGAGGGTCGGTCGGGGTGGGAGCGACGCGGGTCGAGCGTCTCGGCGAAGTGACTCAACGAACGGGACGCGCGCGCCACCACCACGCCGCGCCGAGGGCGACCACGCCGACCGCCCCGAGCGCACCCCATCGCCACACGAGGATCGCGCGCGCGGCGTCGGCGGTCTCGACCTCGAGCGGCTCGAGCAGATCGAGCGCGAAGCGTGGGTCGAGGCGCGCGAGCGCGTCGAGGGTGAGGGGGACGCTCGATGCGACGAAGCCCAGGACGAAGAGGCCGAGCGCGAAGAGCGCGTCGCGCAGGACGGGCTCGCCCGGATCGCGGCGCAGCCCGAAAGCGAACACGAACGCGGCGACGGCGGACGCGACGACGAGCCCCCAGCCGAGCAAGAAGGGGCCGAGGGCGAGGCCGACGCCGACTCCGCTGGTGGTCGCGACGCCGAGGACGAGCGGGGTCCTCATGGGCACCCCGCCGACCAGGCGCGTGCATGCACGCAGTCGCCCTCCACGGCCTCGATCGCGGTCCCGCTCACGACCTCGGTCACGGCCCCGCTCACGCGTCGAGCCGGGCTTGCAGGGCCGCTCGCTCCGCCTCGTCCTCCGTGAGCGCGAGCGCGCGAGTCCACATGCGACGCGCTTCGTCCTTCAGGCCGAGCTCCGCCAGCAGACGCCCCGCCTCGCGGTGGTAGCGGAAGTGCCCGTCGCGGTCGCTCCCACGCGCGAGCGTCGCGTAGAGATCCGCCGCCCGCTGCGGGTTGCCGTGCTTCTCGTGGAGCTCCGCGAGACGTTCGGTCCCGGCGGGCGGAAAGTCGGTTTGTTTGCGCGAGGTGAGGATGCCGACGATGCCCTCGAAGGCTGCGATGGCGTCGTCGTCGCGTCCGGCGTCCGCGAGCGCGAGCCCGACCTCCTGCAGGTACAGCAGGTCCGGTCGGTTCTCGTCGAGGAGCTGCGCGCCTGCCTGGAGCACGTCGACCGCTTCGGAGAAGAGCTCCTGCTCGCGCAGGTAACGACCGAACGCGAAGTAGGGGCGCGGGTCCTCGTCGAACTCCTCCATCGCGCGCTCGTAGAACGAGACCGCCTCTTCGTGTTGCTCCTCTTCTTCGGCGATGCGCGCGAGCTCGACGTACGCGGCGAGCAGCGGCAACCCACGCTCGTCCTCCGCCATGCTCTCGACGAGCTCGACCAGCGCCTCGCGTCCGCCCGCGCGATCTCCGTCGAGCAGACGCGCGCGTCCGACCTCGAGCCACAGATACCGCGGCGCCTCCGCGTCCTCGAGCACCGCCTCGAGCTTCGCGCGCGCTTCCTTCACCTTGCCCGCGTGCAAGGTGAGCACGGCTTCGACGAACGCCTCGCCGTAGTCCTCGTACTCGTCGGCCTGCGCGTCCTCCCACGCGCCCGAGAGCAGCACCCAGCGCTCCTCGTCGGTGAGCTCTTCGGAGGCCGCTTGCTCCACCGCGTGTCCTCGCTCGAGCCCGTCGCGCACCTGACGGATCTTCGTGCGCAGCGCCTCGCTCGCGACCACCTCCAGCGCGTGGCCCAGCTCCTCGTGCGCGAGCACGAGCTCCCCCGTCGCGGCGAGGCGCTCGGCCTCCGCGAGCCGCGCTTCGGCGAGCCCGTCGAGACAGGCGTCGATGCGAAGCGCGAGCGCCTCACGCTTGTCGGCGTCGGTGGCACGCGCGAGCGCATCCTCGAACGCGAGCTTCGCTGGGCCGAGCTGTCCTTCCTCGAAGAGACGCTCGGCGCGGACCTCGGGGTCTTCGCCTCCACCGAAGAGACGTTTGAAGAACGACATGGAGCTCCTGCTGGGGATCGGTTTTGCGGATGAGCGCACGTCGGCGAAGCGACGCGCTCAGGACGTCGCCTTCTTGTCGAGGCGCTGCTTGGCCGCGGTCTTCACGGGGTTGGGGACGCCTCGGCTGCGCGAGAGCGCCTTGAGATCGTTCGGTCGCAAGTGCGCGAGGAAACGTAGCGAGGTGCCGATCGGACATTTCGGATTGAACACGAGCGCGCGCTTCACTTCGTAGCTCTTCGTCCACTCCTTGCGGTTGCCGATGAAGCGGATGATGTCCTCGGACACCTCGCGGCTGTGCGCGATGGCCGCCGCTTCGCTCTCACCCATCGAAGGCGAGCTGATGGCGGCGTAAGCGACCTGCTTGTTCACGTCGCGCACGAGCAAGAGGCGCGCAGCGGCGTCGCCCACGAGCGCGAGGCGGATCTTCTCCGAGGACGTCATCTCGCGGATGCGGAACGAGAGCGGCTTGAACTTCTCCTTGAGCGTCTCGGTGCCTTCGACCGGGTCGACGTCGATCGGATCCTCGTCGTCGGTGTCGGCGAGGACCTCGGCGAACGCGAGGTCGGACGGGAGCGGCTCGTCGGTCGGCTCGGGGATGAGCTGGCCTTGAATCGCCTCGACGTGGGCTTGGAACGCGGGGATGCCGTCGAGCTCGACGCCGTTGCGGGCGCAGAGCTCGATGAGGCGGTCCGCGGTCGACATGCGGGTGCGTTTGTTCTTGTAGAGCGCCTCGACGATCGCGGGCGCGGCGAGCAGGCGCTGCTGGTTCACGGCGATGAGCTCGCTCATCGATTCGCTGCAGAAGCGCGCGACCATCGCGATGGTGCCGCTCGAGGTCGCGGCGTTCTGCACGATCGCGTCGAGCACGTCGTCGCGGCTGCCGAAGACCTCCGCGAGGTGATCGAGCACCGACTCGGGCAGCGGCGACGCGCACGCGGGCAAGAGGACGGCGGGTGGGAGCCCTTCGAGCGTGCCTCGTGCGGCGGTGGCGACCTTCTCGTCGGGATCGGCGGAGAGCTGACAGAGCAGGGTGACGAGGTCTCCGCCCTTCACGGGGACCACGCCCTTGGCCGCCATCATCCGCGCGGGGCCGGGCGCGTCCGCAGACGCGAAACGACGCAGCGCCTCGGGCAACGCATCGACCGGCAAGGGCAGTGCAGCGGGGCGATCCATGGCGAACGTCTACCAGCGCGCGCGAACGAGCGCGAGCCCCACGAGCGTCGGCGGGCGCAGCCATGCCCGCTCGGAGTGTAGACCGCGTCCGATCCGTCAGCGCTGGAGCGTCGGCACCCACGCGGTCGTCCGACCCGCGACGACGACGTGCTCGATCGGATGACCGTCCTCCGTGGTCTGCCCCGCGACCTTTCCCCAGCGTCGATGGAAGAGCCAGTCGCGCGGGAATCGATCCTTTCGGGCGTCCGCCGCGACCGCAGTGCGGACGACGACCTCCAACGCGTCGCGCAGCGCGCGGACCTCGTCGCGATCGAGCGCGGCCGGAGAGCGCCGCGGATCGAGCCGCGCGTGGAAGAGCACCTCGTCCGCGATCCAGTTCCCGATCCCGGCCACGAAGCCTTGGTCGAGCAGGAGCCCCTTGATCGAGCCGCGACGTCGAGTGAGCGCGCTCGCGAGCACGTCGACCGACGGCAGCTCGTGCAGCGCGTCGAAGCCGAGCTCGGCGATCGGCGCCTCGCGCCGCGGATCGTCACGCACCCAGAGCCGCCCGAAGCGCCGCGGATCCGTCATCGCGATCCGCATGTCGCCCGCGACGAGCTCGATCTTCGTGAAGCGTGGTGGCCAAGAACGATCGATCTCGTTCGGCGTCGACTCGAGCGCGATCGGCTCGACCCCCGGCACGCGCCACGCGCCCGTCATGCCGAGGTGGAACACGAGATGCGGCGCACGATCGAGCTCGATCCAACCGACCTTCCCGTGCCGTCTCACCGCGACGACCGAACGCTCTCGCAGCTCCGAGAAGCGCGTCGGATCCTCGATCACGATCGGATCGTCCGCGAGCGTCAGCGCGTCGACGCGACGTCCCCCGATCGCACGTTCGATCAAGGCGCGTGTGTGCTCCACTTCGGGCAGCTCGGGCATCGCGCGGAGCTTGGGCGCGTCGCGGTCGGCGGGCCAGCGACGCACGTCGTCATGGGCTCGCTCTCGAGCGAATCGTCGTGGCCTCGCTCGTGCGTCGTCCTCGAGCGATTCGGGGCACCACGCCTGGGCACCGCGCGGCGCGCTCAACGGCATTCGTAGTGCCGCAGCACCACCGTCGAACGCTCACCGTCGACGAACGCCGCGGCCGTCACCGCGTGTCGTCCGTGGAGCGCGACGTCGAAGCCGCGCGCGGAGGCATCGCTCGTCGCGAGCTCGTCGACCACGAGCCGCGCGCCGTCGCTCGCGAAGTCCACGATCACGCCGCCGACGTTCGCGAGCACGCCGCCCTCGTACGCCGCGAGGTCGGCGTCGTCCGGACGGCCACGCGCGAAGAAGTCGAGGCTCGCGGGCCGCTCGTCGCGCGCGACTCCGTCGAGGTCGAACACGTGCAGCACCGGCACGTCCGCGAGATCGATCGACGCGAGCTCGCCGCTCGGGAGCGCGACGAGGTCCAACAAGCGCCGAAAGCCCTCCACCGCGGGGAGCGAGACCGCGCGTACCCTCGCCGCGCCGGGCTCGGCGACGTAGATCCGATCGATCGACGCGGCGCCGCGGATCTCGCCGACCAAGAACACCGCGCGCCGCTCGCGCGGATCGAAGGTCGCACCGAGCAGCTCGGGCGGGAACACGGTCGCGACGTCGTGGAAGGTCTCCACGAGCTCGCTGCGCTCGACGATTCGGAGCTCCGCGATCTGCGATTCGGAGCCCGATCGCGTGAGCCACGCGAACGCACGATCGCCTCCGCTGACGAAGCCGGTGCACGCATCCGAGAACACGAATCCGAGTCGACCGTCGTCGGGACGCGGCACCAATCCGGCGTTGCAGAGGATGCCGAAGCTCGAGGTCGATCCGTGCCGCGCGAGCCCGCTCTCCACGATGCCGATCAAGCGCGAGCCCTCGAAGAGCTCGGGCTCCGCGCCGACGACGTCGTCGAGGCGGCCGTACGCGACGGGGCTCGCGAGCGTGTCGCGATCGGGCGCGCCGGGCACGAGGAAGAAGAAGCCGCGGTCGTACGCGACGATCTGCACATCCGTCGCGAGGATCGCGCGAGGGAGGTCGACGCGCCGCGGCGGAACGAGCTCACCGTCACGGCGTGCGGGCTCCCAGCGACACGGCGTCGCGGCCGCATCCGGCGAGGGGGCGTCGAGCGGAGCGTCGAAGGCGCTGGCGTCCCGGAAGCTGGCGTCGAGAGTGCCCGCATCGCGTCGTGTCTCGCCTTCGTCGAGGCCCGAGCGCGATCCGCAGCCGACCACGATCGCGAACGCGCCGGCCCACCACGTACCGCTCCAGAGCTCGCGACGTCTCATCGTCGGCACTCTACGTCGCGAGCACGCGTACGTTCCGTCGAGCGCGAACGATCGTGCTCATTCGCCGTCGAGCGAGATCCACGACGAGCAGAAGCGCGCCTCGCCGCCACACGCGTCGCACGTCGAGCCGGCGCAGGGATCGACCCAGAACGAGACGCACGTCGTTCCGGAGCTCGGGTCGCAGTCGGCGTCGCTCGTGCACGCGTCGCCGCGCGGCCAGATGCAACGCGGGCCTTCGACGACTCCGTCGGGGGCGGGACCGCAGCCGCCGGTGAACCACTCGCAGCCCGACACCGCGCAGTCGAACGAGTCGGTGATGAGTGGGCACCCTTGCGCGCAGTCGTCGGTGCAGAAGCCGTCGCGCGCGACGACGCGTCCCGCTTCGCACTCGAACGAGATCGAGCAGCAGGGAACGCCCGCGACCTCGCGTGCGCACGTCTCGAAGGTCGCGGGATCGCAGGCGACGTTCGGCTCGCCAGCGGCGGCGCGCTCGCACGCGTCTGCGGGCGGGCCGGCGTCGTCCGCGATCGGGCCGGAGTCGCGCGCGATGGGGCCCGCGTCGAGGCCGCCGTCGATCCGGAACGGTGGCGCCGACGCGTCACGATCGTGGGTGTGGCTCGCCGAGCAGGCGAGCAGGAGCAGCAACGGAGCCCACTGCGCGTGGGAGGAGAGAGGAAAACGGATCGTTCGCATCGGTGCCGTCCAAGCGCTTCGGGTGGGATGTGTCGGCGTGTGCCGCTCCCCGCGCGTTCTGCGCGCGTACACAAGGTCCGTGCCACGAGCCGCTCGAGGCAGTTTCGATCACGCGCGATCGCGCCGTTTCGATCGCGCCCACTTCGATCGAGTGGGACGCAGCGCGCGCTCGTGAGGCGTGCTTCACGGCGCCGCGTCGGAGACCGTCGCCGCCTCGGCGTCGAGCCGCTCTGCGATCGTCGCGATCGCGTTCGCACCGTCCTCGAAGCCGAACTCGCTGCGCAGGTACGCGTCGGAGTTCGTGAGCAGCACGATCGCGAGCTGCTCCTCCGGCTGGATCAAGAGCAACGCGCTCGCACCGTAGGTGCTGCCGGAGTGGCCCAACCACCGCCGCGACCCGACGGTGCGCCAGCTCCACGCGAGCCCCTGGCCGCCGCTCGCGCTCGGGAACTGCGCGCGTCCGAGCTCGTCCACGCTCGCGTCGGAGAGCACGCGCACGCCGTCGAGCTCGCCGCGCAGCATCGCGATCGAAAAGCGCGCGAGGCCGGTCACGCTGACACGCAACGAGGTCGCGGGGTAATGCGCGAAGCCGTAGTGCGGGTTCGGGAGGAAGCCGTCGCGGCGGCTCCACGAGTATGGTGTCGCGAGGCGCGCGAGGTCGGTGTCGCGCAAGAACCAGCTCGGCCCGTCCATGCGCAGCGGGCCGAAGAGACGCGCCTCGGAGAGCGCTTCGAGCGGCGAGTCGCTCGCGACCTCCAGAAGATGTCCGAGGAGGCCGTAGCCGGCGTTGCAGTACACGCGACGCGCGCCGGGCGGATCGCCGAAGTTGGTGTCGTCGTGGAGCGACCCCTCCTCGGTCACGTATTGCTCGCCGAACTCCGCGAGCGACATGGGGTGGTCGTGGTCTTCCGTCGTGACGCGCCCGAGCGCGAGCCAGTTGTCGCGCAGCCCGCTCGTGTGCGCGAAGAGCATGCGCGCCGTGATCGGCGTGGTCGGGTGCGCAGGATGTCGCACCGCGTACGGCAGCACTTCGTCGAGCGGCGCGTCGAGATCGAGCGCGCCATCCTCCGCGAGCTGCAACGCGAGCGCCGCGATCACGGTCTTGGAGATCGACGCGACGATGAAGAGCGTGTGTGCGTCGACTGGGCGCGCGCTCTCGACGTCCGCGTAGCCGTACGTGCCCGTCCACACGATCTCGCCATCGCGCACGACGGCGGCCGCGAGGCCGGGGATGCCGCCTGCGGAGATGTGGTGCTCGACGAAGGGATCCAGCTCGCTCGGCGGTCCGGCGTCGGTGCCGCCGTCGCGACCCGCGTCGAACGATGGGCTCCCCGCGTCGCTCGTGGGCTCTGCGGCGGCGTCGAACGACGCGTCGGGGCTCGCCGAGATCGGCTCGCAGCCGATGCGCCCGAGGAGCGCGATCAAGAGCGCGGTTCGCACGGGTGAAACGATATCACGCGTCGTGCGGCGCGGGTCGCGCTGCGCCCACTCGTCCCCTTCGCGGGGGCCACCCGCAGACCGAGCCTCACGAAGTCACTCGGCCCGCTCGCAGAACCACCATCACTTTCGTCGGCGCGGGCGCACGGTCTCGCGGTAGCTTTCCGTCCGTGGAGGCGCGAATGCGGAAGCAAATCGTGGCGTGGCTCGGGTGGGCGTTGATCTCGAGCTGCGCGACCTGCGGCGGGGAAGACGACGGAACCACACCGCCCCCGCCGACGTCGACCGAAGGCCCGGCGATCCTCGATCAGGCGGGCACCCTCACGGCCGCGCAAGGCGCAGCCGGTCGCGCGACCTTCGACGTCCCGGTGGGCGCGGGCGACGCCCTCGACATCGTGCTCACCTCCGACGCGTTCGATCCGCTCCTCGAAGTGACCCCGCCCGGCGCGGGTGCGCTGACGAACGACGACTTCGCCGGTCAGCGCAACGAGAGCCGGCTGTCGGTGCTCGTGGCGAGCGCGGGCGTGCTCAAGGTGACGGTGACGAGCGCGAACGCGAGCGCGGCGGGCGCGTACCGCGTCGTGGTGCGGCGTCGCGGCGCGTCGGCGACCACGCCGGCGGCGCCAGTGCTCGCGGCGGGCGCATCTCAGGAGGGGCGCCTCGCGCCCGGTGACGAAGCGTTGCCGGACGGTCGCTTCTCCGATCGTTTCGTGGTGGCGGGCGGCGAGGCAGGCCCGCTCGAGCTGCGCATCGAAGCGGTCGGTGACGTGGTGCCGCTCGCGATCGTGGTCGATCCCGCGGGGCGCCCGCTCTCGGCGTCGGCCAGCGGCATCTACGCGATCACCCAGCCCGGTCCGCACCGCTTGCAGATGCTCTCGCCGGGCCCCGCGGCGCAAGCCGGCTACCGCGTCTCGCTCACCGCGGCTTCGCGCATGACGACGCCCACCCTCGCGCGCAACCACCACCAGCTCCCGCAAGAGACGGTGGGTCGCACGGTGCAGATCGACGCCCCGGTGCGCGCACGGCTCGGCGACGCCGACGACGTGCGCCTCCCGACCGGAGAGTCGGCGGACCTCTACGTCTTCCAGGGCGCGGCCGGTCAGTCGCTCCACGTCGAACATCGCAGCGACGCGTTCGACGCGTACCTGATGGTGATCGGTCCCGACGGACGGCATTGGGAGAACGACGACGCAGGCGGCACCACGAGCTCGATGCTCGACGTGCAGCTCCCGATCGCGGGCACGTATCGCGTGGTCGCGACCGCGTACCGCGCGGGGCTCGCGGGCGAATACGAGCTCAAGGTCGGTTCGGCGCGCACGGGGCTCGCCGCGATGGTCGCGAGCGCGCTCTCGCCCACCACGCCCTCGACGCCGAGCGGGCCCGCGCAGACCCAACGCGGTGCGCTGGCTTCCGGTGATCGCACGTTGCGCAGCGGCGAGCTCGTCGACTCGTTCCCTTTCGATTGGCCCGCCGGTGCGACCTTCGAGATCCGGCTCGGCTCGGGCGCGTTCGATCCGTATTTGATCGTGAAGGCGCCCGACGGATCGCAGCAGGACAACGACGACGAGAGCCCGGGCGTCACGAGCTCGCGGCTGCTCTACACGACGACCGCCGCGGGTCGCTACGAGGTGCTCGTCACGAGCTATCGCCCGGGCGAGACGGGCGACTACGAGCTCTCGGTCGCGCCGATGGGTGCAGCGACGGGCGCGCAGGTCGCGGTCACGCCGACGACACCGACCGCTCCGACCGGAGCTGCGCAGTCGGTGGCGGGAGCGCTCGCGCAAGGCGACGAGACGCTGCAGAGCGGCGAGCTCGTGGACGCGCACACGCTGACGTTCGCGGCGGGCGAGCGAGTGCGCATCGAGGCGCGCAGCTCCGCGTTCGACTCCTACCTGATCGTGCGCGAGCCGGGCGGCGAGCAGCACGACAACGACGATCCGCCCGGCGGCGGTAGCACCAACGCGGTGGTCGACTTCGTCGCGCGCCAGGCCGGCGAGCACCGCGTGCTCGTGACGAGCTATCGACCGGGCGAGACGGGCGCGTACGAGCTCGTGGTCACGCGCGACGGCTCTGCGCCGCCGACGACGCCGACGACTCCCACCACTCCGACGACGCCCACGACCCCCACGATGCCGACGACGCCTGCCACGCCGGTGACCGGTGACGCGGTGCGCGGCGCGCTCGCGAGCGGCGATCAGACGCTGCAGTCGGGGGAATTCTCCGACGTCTTCGAGCGATCCTTCGAGCCCGGTCAATCGGTGCAGATCCGCCTCGCGTCGACCGCGTTCGACCCGTATCTCATCGTGCGTACCCCGAGCGGTCAGCAGCTCGACAACGACGATCTCGATCCTTCGACCCGCAACTCCGGTGTCGATCTCCCCGCCGCGGAGGCGGGCACCTACCGCGTGACCGTCACGAGCTACCGACCCGGCGAGGTCGGTGCCTACGAGCTCTCGTTCGGTCGAGGGACCTCGGTGCCGCGTCCCGCCGACGCGGGCGGCACGGGCGAAGGCGGGCGTGTGTTCGGGCTCTTCGCGGGCATCACGGATTACCCGGCGGGCGTGGGCGATCTCCCCGAGTGCGCGAACGACGCGATCAAGCTCGCGCAGGCGCTTCGCGAGCGCGGTCTGCTCGACGAGAGCCGCCAGGTCGTGCTCACGGACGCGCAGGCGACGGCTGGCAACATGCGCGCGGCCATGCAGCGTTTCGCGACCCAGATGGGGCCGGACGACGTGTTCGTCTTCTTCTTCTCGGGCCACGGCGGTCAGACCCAGGGCAGCAGCGATCAACGTGAGATCGACGGCACGGACGAGTACCTCGTGATGCACGACGGTCCGCTGCTCGACGACGAGCTCGGGCGTCTCTTCGACCCCGTGCGGGCACGCCTCTCGATGATCGCCATCGACGCGTGCTTCAGCGGCGGCTTCGCGAAGGATCTGATCACGCGGCCCGGGCGCGTCGGCTACTTCTCGTCCGAGGAGGACGTGCTCTCGGCCGTCGCGAGCCAGTTCCAGGCGGGTGGCTACCTGAGCCACTTCCTCCGCCTCGCGGTCACGGGCGACGCCGACATGCCGCCCCGCGATCGTGTGCTCACGATCGGCGAGCTGAGCCACTTCCTGCGCGCGCAGTTCGGACAGCACGCGTCGGACGTGCAGCTCCAGGGGGCCTATCAGCACCTGGTCGTCGATCGCGGCGCGGTGCGGAGCGACCAGGTGTTGTGGTCGTATCGGTAGCGGGTGATCGAAGGCTGCGGGAGCGCACCTTCGGGCTCGAGACGCCCTTCCACCACGCGTCGCTCGCTCCGATCGGCGACGTCTCTTGCGTGCGGGCCGACCTCCGTGGCTTCATCCCGCCGATGAAGAAGCTCGTCCTCCTCGCGCTCTTCGCGCTCGTCGCTTGCGGAAGCGAGACGCCGGTGCCCGGCGAGCCCGCCGCTCGAGGAGACCGACCTCGCGATGTACGTCGAGGACACCGCGGGTGAAGAGGAAGAGGTCGTCGAAGAAGAGTGGGACGACGGCATGGACGACGCCCCCGAGGAGACGCCGGCTCCCGAGGCTGCCCCCGAGCCCGAGCCCGCTCCCGCCGCCGAAGCCGCTCCGGCCGAGCCCGCGCCCGCTCCTGCGCGTCGCCGCGCTCGCTGAATGCGATCCGGAGCCGAGGTCGTCGTCGTCGGATCCGGCGCGGCCGGCGCGGTGATCGCCGCGCGCGCGTCGGAGGACGAGTCGCGCGACGTGCTCTTGCTCGAAGCCGGTCCCGATCTCCCACCCGAGGCGCCGCTGCCGCCGGACGTGCGCGACGGAACGCGCAACTCCTACCGCGCGCACGACTGGCGCTACCGACACCGCCCCGTCGATCGCCCGATCGAACATCTCTTCCCGCGTGGCCGCGTGCTCGGCGGCTCGACCGCAGTGAACACCTGCATCGCGATCCGCGGCGAGGCGTACGACTTCGACGAGTGGGAGCTCGACGACTGGCGCTTCGATCGCTGTCTGCCCGCGTTTCGTCGGCTCGAGCGCGATCTCGACTTCGGCCACGAGCCTTGGCACGGCGACGACGGACCGATCGCGCTGCGTCGCCATCCGCCGCACGAGCTCACGACCTGGCAGGCCGCGTTCCTCGAAGCCTGCGCGAGCCTCGGCTTTGCGCGCACCGAGGATCACAACCGGCCTGGCAGCACGGGCTACGGCCCGCACGCGATGAACAAGATCGACGGCGTGCGGCAGAACGTCGCGCGCGGCTACCTCGACGTCGCGCGACGTCGACCGAGCCTGCGCGTGACGACGGGCGCGCACGTGCGGCGGGTGCTCTTCCGCGACAAGCGGGTCGTCGGCGTGGAGATCGAACGTCGGACCGGTGACGATCGCGGCGGAGAGGTCTCCGTCGTGGCGACCTCGCGTGTGGTGCTGAGCGCGGGCGCGATCGCGACGCCGGGCATCCTCCTGCGCAGCGGCGTGGGCCCGCGGGACGAGGTCGCGCGCCTCGGCGTGGAGCTCGTGGCGGACGTGCCGGCGGTGGGCGCCAAGCTGCTCGATCACCCGGGCTGCGCGGTCTTCTTCTCGCCGCGGCCGGGCGTCTGCGACGTCCGCGATCCGCTCATCCAGACCGCCCTCCGCTTCACCTCGCGCGCGAACGGCCAGCTCAACGATCTCCAGGTGCAAGCGGGCTCGCTCGTGCCCTTTCCTTCGGGGCTCGAGGTCCCGATGGTCAGCCTGATGTTCCAGGTCGGAAAGACGCGCGGCCACGGCACGCTGCGTTTCGCGAACGCCGATCCCCACGCGTCACCCGAGATTCGTTCGCGGCTGCTCGCCGATCCGGACGACCTCGAGCTCGCGCTCGAAGCGGTCGAGCTGCTCTGGTTGCTCGGCAGCTCGCCCGCGCTCTCGGAGCTCGCGCGCTTCGCGCTCCCCTCCGAGCGCGACTTCCGATCCCGCGCTGCGATCCGCGAATGGATCCTTCGTCAGACCGGCAGCGGCTACCACCCGTGCGGCACCGTGCCGATGGGTCGCGACGCACGGGCCGCCACCGACTCGCGCGGCCGCGTGTGGGGCGTCGAGGGGCTGGTGGTCGCGGACGCGAGCCTCTTTCCGACCGTGCCTTCGTCGAACACGAACCTGCCCACGATCATGCTCGGCGAGCGCTTCGGCGCGTGGCTGCGCGACGGAGAGCTCTTCCCGTGACGACGCGCCCCGACGTGCTCGTGACGGGCGCCGCGGGCTTCGTCGGCGCGGCGCTGCTCGAACGCCTCGGTGGGGAAGGCCGTCGCGTGGTCGGGGTCGACCTGCGCGAGGCGCCCGGCATCGAGCACCTCGACGTCACCGACGCGCGCGACGTCGACGCGCTGATCTCGCACCACCGGCCGCACGCGATCGTGCACGCGGCGGCCATCGTCGACGACCGGGTCGCGCGCGAGCTCACCTTCGCGGTGAACGTGAGCGGCACCGAGAACGTGCTCGCCGCCGCGCGTCGCCACCGCGTCACGCGGCTCGTGCACGTCTCGTCGATCGCCGCCCTCGGCCTCGATCCGGGGCCCGATGCCGACGCGCGCACGCCGCTCGTCTACGACACCGGCGTCCCGTACTTCGACACCAAAGCGCTCTCGGAGCGCATCGTGCGCGACGCGATGAAGCGCGAGGGCCCGGAGCTCGTGGTCGCGCGCCCAGGCGACGTCTACGGGCCGGGCTCGGAGCCGTGGGTGAACCGGCCGCTCGATCTCTTGCGACGTCGGGTGCCGGTGCTGATCGGCGGCGGGCGCGGCCGGATGGCGCACGCGTGGATCGACGATCTCGTCGAAGGGCTCGTGCTCTGCCTCGATCGACCCGAAGCGAAGAGCGGCGTGTTCACGTTCCACGACGGAGAGCACTCGACCTACCGCACGTACCTGACCGAGCTCGCGCACGCGGCGGGCGCGCCGGAGCCGAAGGTCTCGGTGCCTCGCGCGGTCGCGCTCGCGGCAGCGCGCGCGGGCACGACCCTGCAGCGCTTCGGCGTGACCGCGCCGATGACGGAGGGCGCGGTGCGCTACCTGACGCGCATCGCGACCTATTCGACGAAGGAGAGCCAAGAGCGCCTCGGCTGGAAGCCGCGCTTCGATCTGCGCTCCGCGATGCGCGTGCTCGGTGAGCGCCTGCGGGCGTGAGCGCGACGATCCGCGGTCGCGACGCCGCTGGTATCCTCGCCCGCGATGATCGTCGACATGCACGCCCACTACGAGCCGCGGATGCTCGATCTCCCACACGCGCTCGCGAAGATGGACGGCGCGGGGGTGCAGAAGGTCGTGCTGATTCCCGCGCTGAACGAGCCGATCCCCGAGACGCCCGAGCTCCTGCTGGCGACGGTACGTCGGTTGATGCGCCACCGCGCCACGCGCGCTCTCGCGGAGCAGATCCACCGCGCGACCCTCACGGACAACGGCGATCTGAAGCTGCGAGGTCGGACGATTCCGATTTATCCGCTCCCCGACAACGAGAAGATCGCCGAGGTGTTGCGCACCCACGGCGATCGTTTTCTCGGGTGGATCTTCTTGAATCCGCGCGCGGATCCGGACGTGATGGGGACCCTGGAGCGCTACGCGGCGATCGACGGTTTCGTCGGTGTGAAGCTGCACCCTCACTGGCACGACTACCGGACCGACGTGCTCGACCCGATCCTGCGGTGGTGCGAGGCGCGGCGCATGCCCGTGCTCATCCACCTCGGCTTCGGCGCGCGGGGCGACTTCCACGCGATGGCGTCGCGCTATCCGAAGCTGCCGATCGTCTCCGCGCACGCCGGCTTCCCCTTCTTCGGCGACCTCTGGAGACGCCGCCGCGACTGCCCGAACCTCTTCGTCGATCTCTCGAGCCCCTACGTCGACGAAGCCCTCGTGCGCGACGCGGTGAAGGCGATGGGCCCCGAACGTTGCCTCTACGGGACCGACGCGCCTTACGGCTTCCCGGACGCCGCCCACACCTACGACTACGGCGAGATTCGCGGCTGGGTGGAGCGGCTGCCGGTCGACGCGCGGGCGAAGGACGGAATCTTCGGAGCCCGTTTCCTCGAGTTGCTCGACGCCCGACGCACGGCCTGAGCCGACGCGCTCGTTTCCAGTAAACCGGGTCGAGTCGAGCTTGAAACCAACGAAAAGAGCCCGCCGAAGCGGGCTCGATTCGATGGTTCGGTCGCCTGACGGCGACGCTCACGTGACGTCGGGTCGCTC